>ERZ772969.8-NODE-8-length-252842-cov-9.267209_pt1 | contig 252842 bp, 205 predicted proteins | sample MGYA00511676_ERZ772969 | MGnify/ENA primary metagenome ERZ772969 (study PRJEB29015, sample SAMEA2737651) | human gut metagenome | biome: human gut; feature: human-associated habitat; material: faeces | place: China | collected 2012 ... | reverse complement strand
GGTCTCGGTATGCACGACACCCGGGTGTCGGACACAAGAAAAAGGCTAACAGGACAGAACTGAAAAGTAGAAACTGACAATGTGCAGTAAGCATAGGAAAAGTGAATAACTAACAAAAGACTTAATTTTCAAATCAGAATTTAGTCTTCTTTCTTGCAAGTGCAAGATTTTCTTGATAACTTGCACCATATTTCTTTTAATTTTACGTAATACGTTATTACTTGAAACTCAAATTCTAAAAATAATTTATTGGATAGAGAAAAATACCCCTTTTCTTTTCGAGTAAAAAAATGAAACAGTACCTAATTTTACATCTATTTTAGATAATATGAAATACAAAAAGATCATAGAATTGTTGCCAGCTTACACATTATTTATTTTCCTATTAAGTTCAAGCAGCGCATGTAGTAATGGGCAAGCAAATAATAAGCAGACGGAAGACACTGTAACAGATACTATTACAACTTTCGTATACCCCGAAGTACCCACAATGTTGAACACTCCCGAATTACGCGCCGACTATCTGGCACGTCACTATTGGGAGCATGTAAACTTTGCCGATACCAACTACATACATCACCCCGAAGTGACGGAGCAGGCTTGGGTGAATTTTATTGATATATTACAACTGATACCTGCTCAAACAAGGGATATTGCTTTAAAAACTTTATTTACACAAGCTGAAAAAGAGAAAAAGTGCTATACGTATCTGGCTTCTCTTGCAGACAAGTACCTGTACGATCCCAACTCACCGATGCGTAATGAAGAACTATACATATCTGTTTTAGATGCCATGTTGCAATCTCCTGTTATGGATAATACAGAAAAAATACGTCCCAAAGCCCGACGCGAGCTGGCACAAAAAAATAGAAAAGGAACTAAAGCATTGGACTTTGTCTATACGCTTGCCAATGGCAGACAAGGCAATTTGTATAGCATAAAGGCTCCCTATACCCTATTATTCATCAACAATCCCGGCTGCCATGCCTGCAGCGAAACGATAGAAACATTGAAACAAAGCCCTTCCATCTGCCAAGCTATTGCACAGAACCAGATGAAAGTCCTTTCCATTTACCCCGATATTGATTTAGAAGAATGGCGGAGACACCTCTCCGATTTTCCTGCAGAATGGATTAATGCTTACGACAAAGAACAAGCAATCGAACTAAAAAGCCTTTACGACTTAAAAGCTATCCCGACTTTATATCTATTGAATAAAAACAAAACTGTATTGTTGAAAGATGTTACAGCTCAAGAAATAGAGGAATACTTACGGAAAATTTCTAAAAACATTTCAGAGTGACAAGCTACCCGGTATTGTCATACAAAACGCAACAAAGCATCTTTCATCAGAGAATAGATGCTTTGCTGCGTTTTATGTAACAGAGGGTATATTGTCTAAAACATATACATCATTCTATTATCTTTGCATCTTCGATGTCATCATCACTCTTGCTGCCGGTAACAGGTGCTTTAGGACGAAGACGGGTAAATTTGAACCAGTTTATCAATTCCGAAACCGCATAGACCAGACTGGTGATTCCGATAATGATAAACGCCGTAGAACGCACGCCCGTAGGATTGAACAGCGCAACCAGCCCGGCCAGCAATATAGCCACCGGAACAACGTAGAATCCGCCCGGCACAGGCGTCCATCTGCGGGCAGCCGACAGCGAGGCTATCTGCTGCACACCACCCATCACGAGGATAAAGCCCAGCACGAACGTCAGCAAATCGGCAAAAAAGCCCGGCATAATAACCAGCCATAGTCCAAATAACAGGCTTCCTATCCCCTCGATAGGGAATCGGCGGCGCACTTCTGCATTTTGAGCATAATATCCTATAATACTAATAAGCGAAGGCACAAGGAAAATGACGCCAATCGTTATCACAAAATAATCACCGGCCTGATTGGGAAACATCACCAGCACCAAACCGATTACCAGCGCACACACAGCGCGCAAAAACGAATAACTTAATCCTTTCATGAGTTTTTGATTTTTTGCGAAGATACATTATTTATCCGAACAACCTCGCATGATAATACTGAAAAATCAATTTACATTGAGCCAGGCATTCAAGTCTTCGGCTATAAAAAGCCAATACAATAATAAAACAATGGCAATAATCACACCTATAGTAATCAGATGTTTCCGTTTCATAGTCCGTTCCTTTCTTTTTTATAGTAAATAATAGTATCCGCCATAAACAACAAAACTTTAAGAAAAAAGTTCTCATAAGAAAAAAAAGAAAGATTTGCTTTGATTATTAAAACAATGTGCTTATATTTGCCTCGGTCAAAAATAAAAAAGATAATGAAAACAATGTTCGTAAATACATATTGGTGGTGGCATCCGTTACAACTCCGGCAGTCGTAAGGGAGCAGTGCTCGTATGTATATATGTACAATATAGATATAAAAAGAGCCCTGTCGCACCAAGCGACGGGGCTCTTTTATTTAAACGATGTATATAGCTAACAGTTCGCAACCGGTAACTGGCAGCCAACAATTAAATAATAAAACAATATGGTTAGTTTCTTAGTTGACAAAGAAGGTTATTACGGAGAATTCGGCGGAGCATACGTTCCCGAAATACTCCACAGGTGTGTAGAGGAATTGCAGAAAACCTATCTCGCAGTCCTGCAAAGTAAAGATTTCAAGCAGGAATACGACCGGTTGCTGCGCGACTACGTAGGACGTCCCTCACCGCTCTACCAGGCACGGCGTCTGTCGGAAAAGTACGGTTGCCGGATTTACCTGAAACGGGAAGACCTGAATCATACCGGCGCACACAAAATCAACAATACCATCGGGCAGATTCTGCTGGCACGCCGTATGGGCAAACGCCGCATCATAGCCGAAACAGGTGCCGGACAGCACGGCGTTGCCACAGCCACCGTATGTGCATTGATGAATATGGAGTGCATCGTATATATGGGCAAGACCGATGCGGAACGCCAGCACGTCAACGTAGAGAAGATGAAGATGCTGGGTGCAACCGTAGTGCCCGTGACCAGCGGAAACATGACCTTAAAGGATGCCACCAACGAAGCCATACGCGACTGGTGCTGCCACCCCGCTGACACCTACTACATCATCGGCTCCACCGTAGGTCCGCACCCCTACCCCGATATGGTGGCACGCCTGCAATCGGTTATCAGCGAGGAAATCAAAAAACAACTCATGGAAAAAGAAGGACGCGAGTCTCCGGACTATCTCATAGCCTGCATAGGCGGTGGAAGCAATGCTGCCGGAACCATTTACCACTATGTGGACGACCGCCAGGTACAGATTGTCCTTGCCGAAGCCGGAGGCAAAGGGATAGAAACAGGAATGACTGCCGCTACCATTGCCTTAGGCAAATTGGGCATTATCCATGGAGCACGCACCTACGTTATCCAAAACGAGGATGGGCAGATTGAAGAGCCTTACTCCATCTCCGCCGGACTGGATTATCCGGGCATCGGCCCCATGCATGCCAACCTTGCCGCACAAAAGCGCGCCATCGTTCTCTCCGTAAATGACGACGAGGCCATCCGCGCCGCCTACGAACTGACTAAGCTCGAAGGCATCATCCCCGCATTGGAAAGTGCCCACGCCCTCGGTGCATTGAAGAAGCTGAACTTCAAAACTGATGATGTGGTGGTACTGACCGTTTCGGGACGGGGGGATAAGGATGTAGAAACGTATTTGATGTATAAAGAATAAAATACAAAATATGAAGTATGATTATCAGACAGTGAGCCGCACGATGCTCGGCGACTTACATACACCCGTAAGCACGTATCTGAAGGTGCGCGACATTTTTCCTCAAAGCGCACTCATGGAGAGTTCCGACTATCATGGCAGTGAAAACAACCGCTCATTCATCGGACTTTGCCCGGTAGCAAGCGTCAGTATAGACCACGCTGTTGCCGTATTCTGTCTGCCCGACGGCACACGTGAGGAACATCCCGTTACCGAAGAATACCATGCGGAAAATGCGTTACGCGATTTCCTCAACCGCTTTCACGTGGAAGGAGAATACAGCGACTATTGCGGTCTGTACGGTTACACATCTTTCAATGCTGTACGCTATTTTGAGAACATCGCCGTAAAAGACAGTCGCGAAGCCACCAACGATGCACCGGATATACTATACATCTTATATAAGTATCTTATTGTCTTTAATGACTTCAAAAATGAAATGCTGTTACTGGAGATGCTTGCTCCCGATGAGAAGAGCGAACTGGACAAGGTGCAGAAAGCCATTCACAACCGCAACTACACAGCCTATGACTTCCGTGCTGTTGGCGAAACCACTTCTTCACTGACCGATGAGGAACACAAAGCCAATATCCGCCGAGGAATAGCCCACTGCATGCGGGGAGATGTTTTCCAAATAGTCCTCTCCCGCCGTTTCGAACAGCGTTTCGTAGGCGACGACTTCAAACTTTACCGTGCTTTGCGCAGCATCAACCCATCTCCATATCTGTTTTACTTTGATTTCGGCGGCTTCCGTATCTTCGGCTCTTCTCCCGAAACGCACTGCCGCATTGAAGGCCGCCATGCCTATATAGATCCCATCGCCGGCACTGCCAAACGTACCGGAAATCCGGAACAGGATGCTGTAAATGCCCGGTACCTTCAAGACGATCCCAAGGAAAATGCAGAGCACGTGATGCTGGTAGACCTTGCCCGCAATGACCTCAGCCGCAACTGCCATGACGTAAAAGTGGACTTTTACAAAGAGATGCAATATTACAGTCACGTTATTCACCTCGTGAGCCGCGTCAGCGGTACGCTGAACAATGATACAGACTCTATCAGGACATTTATCGATACCTTCCCGGCCGGAACCTTGAGCGGCGCACCGAAAGTTCGCGCCATGCAGCTTATCAGCGAACTGGAGCCGCATAACCGTGGCGCATACGGTGGCTGTATCGGATTCATCGGCCTGAACGGCAGCCTGAACCAGGCTATCACCATCCGTACATTCGTCAGCCGCAACGGGATGTTATGGTTTCAGGCAGGCGGCGGCATTGTAGCCAAAAGTAATGCCGAATACGAGCTGCAAGAGGTGAACAACAAACTGGGAGCATTGAAGAAGGCAATTGCCATGGCGGAAAATTCCCTGTAAAACAGAAAATCGGCCAATTGTATAAATCAACAAGAGTATCAAAAGTAAATTAATCAAACAGTTAATAACAATGGTAGTAATCATAGACAATTATGACTCTTTCACCTATAACCTTGCGCACTTGGTGAAAGAACTCGGCGTAGCGGTAGATGTACTGCGCAATGACCAATTCAGCATAGAAGAATTGGAACAATATGATAAAATCATCCTTTCACCGGGTCCCGGTGTGCCCGAAGAAGCAGGATTACTGCTGGATGTAATACGCACCTACGCAGGCAAGAAACCAATACTGGGCGTATGCCTGGGAGAACAAGCCATCGGACAGGCATTCGGTGGGAAGTTAGTCAACCTCAGCACAGTGTTTCATGGTGTACAGACCATTATACGGCTGACAGAACCGGATTACATTTTCCGGGGATTACCCGAAGAAATAGCCGTAGGACGCTATCACTCCTGGGTAGTAGATACTGAAAAACTGCCCGAAACGCTTGCCGTCACAGCTGTCAGTCCCGAAGGGCAGATTATGGCGTTGAAACATCGGGAATATGATGTCCGAGGCATACAGTTTCATCCGGAATCCGTGCTTACCCCGGACGGGAAGCAGATTATGAAGAACTGGCTGGAAGAATAACCTATTTTTTAACCACAAACTTAATCAGATGAAAACAATATTAACCCGGCTCTTCAACCATGAAGAACTCACTGTAGAAGAAAGCAAACAAATCCTGCTCAACATCAGCCGGGAGATGTATTCCGAAGCACAGATTGCCGCACTGCTCACGGTCTTTCAGATGCGCAGCATCACAGTAGACGAGCTGGCAGGCTTCCGCGAAGCACTTATGGAGACACGAATTCCGATAGACTTTGCGCCTTACCGCCCCATTGATATCGTAGGTACAGGCGGTGACGGGAAGAACACCTTCAACATCTCCACCTGCGCCAGTTTCGTTGTGGCAGGAGCAGGTTATAAAGTAGCCAAACATGGCAACTACGGCGCTACTTCCGTCAGTGGAGCAAGCAACGTAATAGAACAGCATGGCGTGCGCTTCACCAACAATCCCGACATATTGAAGCGAAGCATAGAAGAGTGTAACATAGCCTACCTGCACGCCCAACTGTTCAATCCAGCCATGAAATTCGTAGGTCCTGTCCGCAAAGCCTTGGGAGTACGCACACTGTTCAACTTGCTGGGACCGCTGGTAAACCCGTGTCAGCCCGCCTATCAGCTATTGGGCGTAGCCGACCTCGCACAAATGCGTCTCTATACGAACGTTTTCTACAGACTCGGCATCGACTTTGCCGTAGTCAATAGTCTGGACAATTACGATGAAATCTCACTGACCGATGAATTCAAAGTGATGACACGTCATTATGAACGCATCTATCGCCCACAAACTCTCGGTTTCAGCGCAGTACGTCCCGAAGAACTTTCCGGCGGAGCCTGCAAGGAAGATGCGGCACGTATCTTCGACAATATCCTGAACAACCGCGCAGAAGCCGCCCAAACTCAATGTGTCATTGTCAATGCCGCCTTTGCCATTCAGGTCATGGAACCGGAAAAGGAGATTGAAGAGTGTATTGCCATAGCCCGCGAATCGCTGGAAAGCGGACGGGCGCTGAAAACATTGAAAAAGTTTATAGAAATTAACCAGTAAGGGATGAGGTGCGAAAAGGTATCTATAGCCGCATATCCCGTAACTCTTCACTAAAACAGTCATGACAGATATTTTATCGGAAATCATCGCTTATAAACGAATTGAAATAGAACTGCAAAAGCAAGCCGTCTCCCTCGAAAGGTTGCAAGAAGAGGTTGCCGCCATGATGCAGAAAGACGCCACTACCGGAACTTCCGTCACCATACCCGTCCGCAGCATGAAACAGGCGCTTGCTTCTTCCCCCACGGGAATCATTGCCGAATTCAAACGCCGTTCTCCTTCGAAAGGATGGATACACGAGACTGCCCGTGCCGAAGAAATACCCGCTGCATACGAAACAGCCGGTGCTTCCGCAGTCTCTATCCTTACGGACGAAAAATTCTTTGGCGGTTCGCTGCAGGATATACGCATGGCACGCCCACTGATCGGCATTCCTATCTTGCGAAAGGATTTCATCATCGACGAATACCAACTGCTCCAGGCACGTATCGTAGGAGCTGATGCAGTATTGCTTATCGCCGCTTGCCTGACACAAGAAGAATGTGCCACCCTCACTGCCCGGGCACATGCCCTGAGATTGGAAGTGTTACTCGAAATCCACACTTTTTCCGAACTCGCTTATGTAAACGCGGATGTGGATATGGTAGGCGTCAACAACCGTAATCTCGGCACATTCGTCACCGATGTGAAAAACTCTTTCCATATAGCCGAAAAACTCCGGCAGATACCGGCCACAGCCCAGGATTCTTCCGACAGCCCAAGCCTGCCGCTACTTGTTTCGGAAAGCGGAATTTCACATCCCGAAACCATTTGCCGGCTGCGCGCTGCAGGCTTCCGCGGCTTCCTTATCGGAGAAACCTTTATGAAAACCCGCCGGCCGGGAGATGCATTAAAAGATTTCATTTCTCCACTCCGTTCCTGAAAATGAAGTATTAATTACATAAATCATTAAAAAAATGGCTCCTCTTATCATAAAAGTATGTGGCATGACCGAAGCGGAAAATATCCGCAATGTAGAGCAACTGGATGTAGATATGATAGGCTTTATCTTCTATCCCAAGTCTCCCCGTTGCCTGTGCGAGATACCGGCATATCTTCCGGTTCGCGCAAAGCGCGTGGGAGTCTTCGTCAATGAAAGTAAGGAAACTATCCTGATGTATGCCGACCGTTTTGCACTGGACTACATCCAGCTTCATGGCAGCGAATCGCCCGGATATTGCCGTTCCTTACGCAGCAGCGGTCTGCACCTTATCAAGGCTTTTTCCATTTCACAGTCAAAAGACCTGGCAACCGTTTCCGACTACAAGGGATTATGCGATTATTACCTCTTTGATGCCAAGACATCACTATATGGCGGCTCCGGCAACCAGTTCGACTGGAACCTGCTGCACCGTTACAGCGGAATGACGCCTTTTCTGCTCAGCGGCGGAATCAACCCTTACAGCGTTAAAGCCATCAGGGAGTTTCATCACCCCAAACTAGCCGGTATCGACATCAACAGCCGCTTTGAAACGGCTCCGGGAAACAAAGATGTAGAACGCATCGGAAAATTCCTCCAGGCAATAAGAACTGGTGAAACTGCCGGCTGACGGCATAACCGCCGACCGGCAGATAACGTAACTGTCATCAATAAATCTGTAATAACAAACTCACTATGAATCGTATCAACCAACTCTTCCAAGACAGCCCCAAAAACCTGCTGTCTGTCTACTTTTGTGCCGGCTTCCCCACGCTCGACAGCACAGCCGATGTAATCCGTACACTCGAAAAGAACGGAGTGAATATGGTAGAAATCGGAATTCCCTTCAGCGATCCGATGGCAGACGGCATCGTCATTCAAGATGCCGCCACCCGCGCCCTGCGCAACGGAATGTCTCTCCGCATCCTCTTTGAGCAGTTGCAGGACATCCGCCGGGATGTCCGTATCCCGTTGATATTAATGGGCTATCTCAACCCGATTATGCACTTCGGCTTTGAGGCTTTCTGCCGGAAATGTACGGAATGCGGCATTGACGGCGTAATCATCCCCGACCTGCCTTTCAGGGAATACGAAGAAAATTATAAGGCCGTCGCACAGAAATACGACATCCGGGTCATCATGCTCATCACCCCCGAAACCAGCGAGAAACGCATCCGCGAAATAGATGCCCATACCGACGGATTCATCTATATGGTATCATCAGCAGCCACCACCGGCGCGCAGAAAGATTTCGACGCCCGGAAACAAGTCTATTTCAAGAAGATTCAAGATATGAACCTGCGCAATCCACGCATGGTAGGTTTCGGCATCAGTAACCGGCAGACGTTCGATACAGCCTGCTCCCATGCGTCCGGAGCCATTATCGGAAGCCGCTTCGTTACCCTGCTCGACGAATACAAAGGAAACGCACAAAAAGCCATCTCACATCTGAAAGAAGATTTGGATAAAAGCAGTAAAGCGGCAGGACAGTAAGACAACTTAAATTCCATTTTTTTACGTATCTCTGTGAATAATACGAAGATAAGCTACATTTCAACATAAAAAATGGACAAGTTCATTTTATTCTGTTATCGGTTTACATTATCTTTGTGCCCGAAAAAAAGAAAAAAGAGATATTTATGAAAGCAGATTATCCTTCCGTTCTCTTGATTTACACGGGCGGAACTATCGGAATGATAGAAAATCCGGAAACAGGTGCACTGGAAAATTTCAATTTCGCCCACCTGCTCAAGCATGTTCCCGAATTAAAGCGCTTCAACTATCACATCTCGTCCTATCAGTTCGATCCACCTATCGACTCCTCTGACATGGAACCTTCCCTGTGGGCCAAAATTGTCGCAATTATAAATGACAACTACGAAAACTTCGACGGCTTTGTCATCCTGCACGGAACCGACACTATGGCATATACGGCATCGGCACTCAGCTTCATGCTCGAAAACCTTGCGAAACCGGTTATCCTTACCGGTTCGCAGCTACCCATCGGGACATTGCGTACGGACGGAAAAGAAAATCTGATTACTTCCATCGAAATAGCTGCCGCCAAACGTCCGGACGGTACAGCCCTTGTCCCCGAAGTGTGCATCTTCTTTGAAAATGAGCTGATGCGCGGCAACCGGACTACCAAAATCAATGCCGAAAATTTCAACGCTTTCCGCTCTTTCAATTACCCCGCTCTGGCAAAGGCAGGAATCCATATCCGTTACAACGAACACATCATCCGTCGCCCCGACCCTGCACGACCGATGAAGCCGCATTATCTTTTCGACACCAATGTCGTAGTCCTCACCCTGTTTCCGGGTATTCAGGAAAGCATCATCGATTCTGTACTTCACGTTCCGGGATTGAAAGCAGTGGTTCTCAAGACATTCGGTTCCGGCAATGCACCGCAAAAGGACTGGTTCATCCGGCAACTGAAGGACGCAATAGAACGAGGCATCGTCATTGTCAACATTACCCAATGCCAAAGCGGCGGTGTTGAGATGGGACGCTACGAAACCGGACTGCATCTGCTCGAAGCCGGCGTTATCAGCGGCTACGACAGTACGCCCGAATGCGCTGTTACCAAACTCATGTTCCTGCTTGGGCACGGACTGAGCCAGGCGGAAATCCGTCGCCGGATGAATTCGGATTTGGCAGGGGAAATTACCAAAGAGTAATTTCCTCTTTTTTTTCCTCTTTACTCCCTTTCAAACTTCTCCTTTTTATTCGCTCTGGACAATATTTACAAGTTTTCAAAACGGGTAAATGGTCGGATTCAGCAAAATATTCGCCTTATTTTATCAAAAAAGACAATATTCACAAGTAACAATCCGAATATTATGGCTATCTTTGCGGCATATTCAATTAAAAGTTGATTATTTTATTCAACAAGCAAACAAAACATAAAAACATTATAGATCAGCTTATGGAATTATTCTACCGTTTTTCAGTTGTGGTAGCCATTGTCAGCACTTTGGCACTTTCCAGTTGTACGGATGATGTGTACGATCCTGAAAGGGGCATTCAGACAAAACCGAAAGAAAATCCCTTAGGAGAAGACTTTACCGCCCCCGATGGTTTTGACTGGTCCATGGTCAACACCGTAAATCTGAATGTTGAGATAAACGATGAATTTGACGGGCGATATAAGTATCTTATTGAAATCTTTACCGCCAACCCGATATCCGACATAAGCGCTGTCCCCATTGCGGTGGGCACTGCCAACAAGAACGGAAATTACAACGCGGAAATCAACGTCTCCAAAGCCGCAACAAGACTGTTTATCCGTCAAACCGATCCCAAGCAACGCAAAGAAGTATACGAATACAGTATCCCTGAAAACGGAGGTATATTGGAATGCAAACTGTACAATGTTTCAACCGGTACAAGAACAAGAGCCGCAAACAAGACTGCCGATAATTCCCACTCGGCATTCGAAGCGGCACAGGCAGCCGGCATAACGGAAATCGCCGATAAAGAATATAAGGAAGCGGAAGTGATACCAGCCGTTCCAAGTGTATCGGATGGTTACATTGACCCTTGGAATACAGGCACACTTGCCAACGGAGCGAAGTATATCATAGGAAAAGAATACACATCGGATTCTCCTTATACCATCCAGCTAAAAACAAACAGCGGCAGAGCAACTGTATTCGTACAGGGCGTCTGGAAATTAAGCGGTTGGAGCAGCCTTAATTCAAACCTCGATATATATGTAATGGGTGGAGGCAGAATCATTGCAAATAATCTCACCATCGGTAATGAAAACACCCTTACCCTGCAACATGACGGCAGCCTCGAATGCACTTCTCTCAGTTTAGGATGTCCTACCAAGAATTTCGGTACAATTTCAGCCAATGGAAGCCTGACAATGAATCTTGGCAAGCAACCGGAACTATTCAACGCAGGAAAAATCGAAGTCGCCGACAAAATTACCATCAACGGCAGCAACGTCATCAATCACGGCACATTAAACGCTCATGAACTCAACTTCATCGATGCCAGGATTTTGAATAAGACCGACTTAAACAGTGCTACGAATATAAAACTCAATGGCGGCAGGCTATTCAATTACGGCAGTGTCAGATTCGATGAAACTGACGGTAAGACAAGAACCAACAACTCCACCGCAACCGTCATCATCAACCATTATGAGGCCCGGATAAGCGGCTATGAAATAGAGGGTGGCCTGTCTGTGTACAACGATGGCTTCATCGAAACATCTAAATTTACAAACTCATCATCCGATGTCCTATACAATAGTTGCACCGTTATTGTGAAAAAGGAATTCAAGTTCAGAAACGTAACATTAAACAAGGGGGCCATTACCGCCGGCCGTGCCAACGAAACTGACACAGAGTGGCTGCCTGTACCCGAAATAGAAAGCCTGACCGACTCCAAATTCACGCTGATAGACGGCTCCATGATTAAAGCCAGAGAGTTCGAAGTAAAACGCGGTGACGTCATTTTCCAGGCAGTGAATGTCACCAACAATGACAAGTCAATGATTAAGACCGAAAAAATTAAATTCGAAGAGCCCACCAACGTCCAATTATTAAGCAACAATCTGGTCATAGAAGGAAAAATAGAGGGTCTGAGCCAGTATCACCCGTTTAAGAAGAACGAAAGCGTCAATACCGGTTATGATGAATCCAAATACACCATCGAGACTTGCGGCGGAATCTATGACGAAGGCAATAAGGGTGAAGAAGAGAAAGACCCCGACTTCCCCATCGAAATCAAAGACAGCGACGTGTATACGTTTGCTTTTGAGGACAATTGGCCTGCATATGGCGATTTTGACATGAACGACCTTGTAATCGTAATGTCCGGAAAAAAACTGCAAGTAGATAAAAACGGTATAGTGACACGCCTCAGAATGACTCTTGAACTGCGAGCCGCAGGTGCAGCCAAGACATTGGGGGCCGGTATCCGCTTCACTAAACTCTCTCAAGATATAAAGCCCGACAAGTTCAGAACCAATGGAAAAGACGTATCATTCGAGAATAAGCAAAGCATCCCCACTTATCTCCTCTTCAGTGATGCATGCACCGAATTGTGGGGAAGTCAGTATACCGATACTGAAAAGCGTATCAACACCCTTGAGAACGGTCCGTTCAAAAAAGATACCAAGGAATATAACATCATCATGGAATTTCCCGTCTCCGCCAATGTAAAGCCGGAAGACCTGAACATCAACAATATTGATATTTTCGCCATCACAGCTCCCTCCACAACCCAAAGGAGGCGTACGGAAGTACACGTAGCGGGCTTTGCTCCGACAGACTTGGGCGGTACTCATTACTTCAATAGCGGTAATGACGACTCATCCGTTGCCGAAAACAGATACTATCTCAGCAAAGAAAACCTTGCCTGGGCTGTTGTAATCCCTCAAGAATTTGCATGGCCTTTTGAGAACAGAAACGTCACTATGGTATATGACAAGTTCCGGTCGTGGATTACCACCGGCGGACAACAAGACAACAACTGGTATCAGTCACACAACAAAGACGTATATCCTATTGAAAATTTGACTCCGCTCAATAGAGACTGAAATATGGCCAATCTATACGGCAACCCGAAAAACGTGAAGAAATACACCGGCAAACATATTCTCACGTTTTTTCTCATTTTGCGTTAAAGCAGGTTAGCAAATATTCATTGTCGTCAGTAATCGGACGAGTTCAATAAAACAACAGTTTTTTTTATTACTGCATAGTAAACAAACAAAGCAACAACGCTATAATAAACAGAACAATGAAAAAAATCTTACTGGTTGATGACAAAGCCACCATAGGCCGCGTACTTAAGATTTATTTAGGGACAGAATACGACCTGGAATATTTTGAAAGCCCTCTAAAGGCTCTTGAGTGGCTTAACGAAGGCAATGTCCCCGACCTTATCATCTCCGACATTCACATGCCCCACATGCGCGGCAATGAATTCCTGTACTATCTGAAAGGGAACGAGCTGTTCAAACATATCCCCGTAGTGATGCTCTCCAGTGAGGAAAGTACCGTCGAACGCATCCAGTTGCTCGAAGCCGGAGCGACAGATTACATACTCAAGCCATTCAACCCGTTGGAACTCAGGGCACGCATCAAGAAATACATCTGAAAAAGAACTGAAAGGAAGATATGCTATATTATATCTACATAGGAAACAGCCAGACTGCCATCGACCACCTGAGCAAGGTTACCAATGGCATGTTCGTTACTGTCTCCGGTGCCCGTAAAGCTGCCAAAATCATAGACGGCATCCGCGAACGGTATAACACATCCATCCTTTACGAGCAAACCGACACAGAAAAGGATTACCTTGACATCACCTGCCTCCACAAGAGGTTTCCACGCGTATACATAATACTTATCACCGAAGGATTGCCGGCAGAAGCCCGCAAAGCCTATCTGCAGGCAGGCGTCAATAATACACTGCCGCCACAAGCCGATGAAACGAGCATCCACCGAATGACCCAGTTCCTGCAAGTGCGTCAAAAGCATAAAATGCAGGAATTCAGCCAAAGCCACCGAAAGATGCTTAACACATTTCATCTGCCCGCATGGAAACGTGCGTTCGACATTTTGTTTGCCATATGCGCCCTGATAATACTATCTCCGTTACTTATCGGCACTGCCATTGCCATCCGTCTCGAAAGTAAGGGTAAAGTCATCTATAAGTCGCAACGCGTAGGCAGTAACTACCGGATATTCAACTTCCTGAAGTTCCGCTCCATGTACACCAATGCGGACAAGAAGCTGAAGGAACTCAATGCCCTCAACCAGTACAAAATGGAAGAAGAAGCGGCAGACGATACCCCCGACATCCGGTTCGACGACCTCACAGGCTCTTCCGATGAAGAAGCAAACTTACTGATTTCTGATGACTTCATCATACCGGAAAAAGATTTTTTCCGGCAAAAGGCCCAATCCAAAGAAAGCCCGTTTGTCAAGATAGAAAACGATCCGCGCGTCACACGCATCGGCCGTTTCATCCGTAAATACAGCATTGACGAACTTCCGCAGCTATTCAACGTCCTGAAAGGCGATATGAGCATCGTAGGCAACCGTCCGCTTCCGCTCTATGAGGCCGAACTGCTGACCAGCGACGCATACATAGACCGCTTCATGGCTCCTTCCGGACTGACCGGGCTCTGGCAAGTGGAAAAGCGTGGCGGAGCCGGTAAGATGTCGGCGGAAGAACGAAAGCAACTGGATATTAAATATGCACAAGAATTCTGTTTCCGGCTGGACATGAAGATACTTCTAAAAACGTTCACCGCTTTTGTACAGAAAGAGAACGTGTAAGTATTAAAACTAAAAAAACAAACAGACAAATGATAAAAGCCCATACACATCCCCTATCATATCTCTGTACAGCTACATTTATTCTGTTCCTGTTGTCCCAGTCCATCCATGCCCAGACGGACATGACCCGTGAAGAGCGTATCAAAATTCTGGAGGCACTGAAAGAAAGCGATGCCATTCTGGAGAAGAGTATCTCAGGAAGCCAGCTACCGGAAACACAACACTATATCGAAGGTTTTGATCTGCCGCCCCTTTCCGTATTTATGGATGCCGTCATAGAAAACGCCACTGTAAAGCGGGCACACTCCCAGGTAGAGCAGGTTAAGAACCAATACCGCATAGAAAAAAGAAACTGGTGGAACTACTTCCGGCTGAACGGAAATTATGCATACGGGCGTTACAACGTATTGAACGACAACAGCGATTCCTACAACGACTGGTATCAGTCCACCACAGCCAGTTCCCGGTACACCTTCAACGTAGGAGCCAGCTTCAGTGTAGGTCTCGGCGATTTATTCAACCGTCCGCTCCGGCTGAAGAACTATCGTTACAACATCGAGCAGCTTCAATACACGCAGGAAGAAGTAATGGAAGAACGGCGGCTCAAAGTGCTGGAAGCATATAACAATGTAACGGCGCAACTGGCAACCATCAAAGCCAAAGCGGAGAATGCCGCCCTCTACAACGCTCAGATGAAAATCTCGGAGAACAATTTTATACAAGGTAAAATAGACATCATCTCTCTTTCACTGGAGCGGGCACGCCGTTCCGGAGCGGTGACTTCCTATGCCGAAGCACGCGTTTCGCTGCATAACGCCATCATTTTACTTGAGATGCTGACAAATGTAAAAATAATCAAAGGGAAATAAAATCTTATGGATATAATACAGTTTATAGCACAATTCTTCTACCGCATCCGTTACTGGCTGTTGTGGGGTGGATTTATTGTCACAGCACTGGTGGCGTACTTCACCCAGTTCCTGCCGTTCAGCTATACTGTAAACAGCAATATCTATGCCGGTGTAACCAATGTTACCAATATTGACGGCAGTAAGATTGAAAACATCAGCAGCACTTTCGACAATCTCATCAACATAGCCAAGTCCAAAAGCACATTGGAGAAGGTCTCTCTCCGCTTGCTTGCCACGAACCTTGTATATGGCGAGGAGTGGCAGGATAATATGTACATCCAGGCAAAGCACTACCGACAACTCCTGCAGCATACACCCAAAGAAGTGCTGGCTTTGGTAGACCGTTCCTCGTTGGACAAAACCGTCGGGAACCTGCAAGCATACCGTCAGGAAAGTGCCGCCAACTTTGTATACTCCATGTTCAGCCGTCCTACGGAGTTTTACAGTTTCCACGCACTCGAGCAGATAACCGTGAAACGTCTGGGCACAAGTGACCTGATAAGCTTTACCTACACAAGTCCCGACCCGGGTATCACCCAAAACACCATCAAAATTTTAGAGGACGAACTTATCAAAGCATACGAAATACTCCGTTTCAGCGCCACGAACAGTGCCATCGCTTACTTTGAGGAGCAAGTAAGACTTGCCAAAACCAACCTCAACAAAGAAGAAGACAACCTGATGCACTATAATGTAGAGCATTCGGTAATCAACTACGACAATCAGAGTAAAGAGCTGGCGGTAACCAAATACAATCTGGACGACCGTGAGGAACTTGCCCAACGAACCTACAAAAGCGCCGTGGCTCTCCGTCGGATGCTGGAAGATAAAATGGACATCCGCGCCAAGATTATACGCGATAACACGAAGCTGCTCAAAGAACTTGAAAAAGTTACGGAACTGAACCAGAATATCCTGGAGCAGGAAATCTTTTCAACGGATACGGAACTAAAAGACAACGAACAGTTGCGACAGAACAGGACCGATTTGCGAAACTCGGAAAATAGAATCAGCCAGATTTCAGACAACCTCAACGAATACAATTTCACCAAAGAGGGTGTCGGTATCGATAATATGGTAACAGAATGGCTGATGGCATGTATCAACGAGGCAAAGACAAAGGCCGAACTGAAAGTCCTTCAGGAACGCCGGAACGACATCCTGAATCAATATCGGGAATTTGCTCCAGTGGGCACTCAAGTAAAACGTAAGGAGCGTGCCATCGGCATAGCCGAAGACACCTACCGTGAACAGCTCCGCGGACTGTCCGAAGCGCGGCTCCGCCTGCAAAACATAAAAATGACCACTGCCAACCTGCAAATCATCGCTCCACCCGAGTTTCCGCTTACCGACAACGGCCGTAAGCGCCTGCTCTACGTCGTGGCTGCTCTGATTGGCAGTTTGATATTCATTACTTTCTACTTCCTCATCATTGAACTGACAGACCGCACGCTACGGGATGCCGAACGCAGTCACCGCCTTAGCGGCCTTCCCGTCATCGCCGCATTCAACGGCATCAGCAACCTGAAGTTCCGAGGGTTCCTGAAAGTATGCAACCGCCGTGCCGCCGCCTATTCCTGCCATCAGCTCGACAGGTATCTGGCAACAGGACGCCCTACCGTCATCAACCTGCTCAGTATGGAAGAGCGGGAAGGTAAAAGTTTTCTGGCCAAATATTTTGCCGACCATTGGGCTTCCGTGGGACTTCGCATCCGTATCGTAAAACACGATGTCGATTTTGAGACCAACGACAAGAAATACGTCCGGGCACAACAACTATCCGATTTCTGGCAACTGAACTCCGCCGAGCAGATACCGGACATCATTCTTGTGGAATACCCGTCCATAAGCACTGCCAGCCTGCCTTTGACCGTACTGAAACAAGCCGATGTCAACCTGCTCATAGCCAACGCCTGCCGTTTATGGGGCAAAAACGATGATATCAACCTGAAATCCATCAAAGAAATGCTGGGTGACACTCCGTTATCACTTTATCTCAACAATGCCGACCGTGAAGTCGTGGAATCGTTCACCGGCGAATTACCGCCCAAGACACCTCTCCACAGCTTCGTCAGCCGATTGTCCCAACTGGGACTGACCGCTAAAAAAGCTGCTGTAAAATGAGTATCAAGCGAAGTTACATATCATCTCCCGCCTTAACCTTTGCCATACTCTGCATCGGTTTAGGATGTATCGTCGCAGCTACTTTGAAGCAAAATTTAGCGATAGCAGGACTGGTGGCGGCACTGCCCGCCCTCTTGTGTATTCTGATTTTGCATCTTCGCAAACCGGAACGCTTCCTATTCCTGCTATTCATTTTCAATTATTTCTTCACCCCATTGGCGCGTTACAGCCGGCAGGACGGACTCAGCATACTGTCGGACATCATCTGGTGGAGCGTGCTTCTCATCGTCATCGTCCAGACGGCGCTGCACTACCGTTTTCCCTGGAAACGGGCCGTCAACATTCTCACCATAGGGGGTGCTGTACTGGCAGTGTACTGCCTTATGGAAGTCGTTAACCCCACCGCATCCCTGGAAGCATGGATTTATTCCAGGGGATTCATTTACAATACGTTTCTCGTGTCCCTAATCACGGTGCTGCTGGCAACATCCTATAAGCAAATCAGCCGGCTGATATTCCTGTTCTCCATACTTACGCTCATCGCCATACTGAAAGGCCTCTGTCAGAAATTCATCGGTTTCGACGCCGTCGAATACAATGCCATGATGGAAAGCGGCATGTACAAGACGCACTTACTGCCCCAGATCACCCGCTACTTCTCCATCTTTACCGATGCGGGGAATTACGGTTCCAACATGGGATTCACCTGCGCGCTGTTCGGTATTGCCGGCTTGTTCTGCAAGAAGTCCAGCCTGAAAGTATATTACTTTTCCATCTCCGCACTCTCATTATACTCGATGTTCATTACAGGTACCCGAGGAGCTATCGTAGTGCCCCTGGGCAGTCTGTTGCTTTTTGCGCTTATCAGCAAGAACATCAAACTGATGAGTGCTGCCGCAGTGGGAGGAATTTGCATCTATGTTTTCTTCGCATTTACATACGTGGGAGAAAGCAACTACATGATACGGCGCATGCGCACGGCATTCCGTCCCAATAAAGACGCGTCCTATCTGGTAAGAAAGCAGAACCAGAAAAAGCTGGCGGAGTATCTCAGGAACAGACCGTTCGGCGAGGGGCTCGGCCTGGGCGGTGTGGAAGCCCGGAGATTCGGAAGCAGGCTGACAACCACCATTCCCAATGACTCCACCTACGTCAAGATATGGACGGAAACGGGCGTTGTGGGCATTCTCCTTTACCTGCTGATTTATGCGGGCAGCCTGCTATGGGGATGCTACTGCATCATGTTCAAAATAAGGAATGACGAGCTGCGCCACCTGCTCACCGCACTTGCCTGCGGCATATTCGGCATGATGCTCAGTGCCTACGGGAACGCATTCTTCACCCAGTTCCCCACCGGCATTATGATGATTATGTTCCTGGGCATACTGATGAACGGAAAATATATAGACGAACGTCTGACGATTGAAAAAACAGCAGGCATTATTAACCACAACTAAAAAAGATTCGATGCTATGATGTCCAACATTTTTAACATATTCAGCATAGACTGGTGGATGGATGAGAGCAACAATGCGCTACAAATGACAGATTCCGTCCTATTCCTGCTGCTGGCTATTCCGGTAGCCTACCTGTTTCTCTGCGCACTTTTCTCGCTCGGAAAGTACAAGAACCCTTATCCGGCGGCAGCCGTACAGCACCGTTTCTTAGTGCTTTTTACCGTATTGCGCAACGGGAAAGAAGTAATTGAATCCGTCAACCGCTTTCTGGACACCCAGCAATACCCGCGCGACAAATACGACGTTGCCGTAGCAGCCACCCAACTGCCCGAAGAGGACCTTGTCACCCTGCTGCAAATGCCCGTAAACATCGTAGTGCCCGACAAGGAATACTGCACCAAAGTCTACGCCATCCAGCAGGTTATGGAACGCTACGCTCCCGACGAATACGACCTGATTGTCATCTTCAATTCCGACAACCATATCGTGCCGAACGCCCTCAGCATGTTCAACAACGCCTACTATTCCGGTTGCGATTCCATCCAGGCACACCGCATAGCGGAGAACCTGAATACCAGCATCGCTGTTCTCAATGCCACCAGCGAAGAAATCAACAACAATCTTTTCCGTCTGGCACATACCCGCATGGGCTTTTCCTCGGCTCTCATAGGTTCGGCAATGGCATTCGATTTCGCCATGTTCCACGAACGTGCTCCCAAGCTGAAAGGCTCCGATATAAGCAAGGCGATGGAAACCGTACTGCTGGAACAGAACATCTACACCGAATATCTGGCAGAAGTGGTATGTTACAGCAAGAAAGAAGATAATGCAGACGGCTACCAGACGCAACGCATCAGTTGGATCCGTTCGCAATATACCAGCACATTCTTTGCGTTGAAGTATCTCCCGCTGGTATTGCTGAAAGGTGAATGGGACTATGCCCTCAAACTTTTTCAGTGGCTGATGCCTTCCCGTTTCCTGCTTATCGCACTAATTCTGCTATGCACGGCAGGTGTCACCCTGCTGAACTGGACCTGGGCTCCCAAGTGGTACGTACTGCTTGCAACGCTTATCCTCACCTTCCTCATGGCACTGCCCGAAGGAGAAGTCAGCCGCCGTCTCCGCAAAGCCATCTGGGCGCTCCCGGTACTTATGTTTACAGCCGTATTCAGCCATATAAAACGGTTCTTCTATAAAAAGAAATAAGGAGTACACAGCATGAAGATAGCCATAGAAGCCCAACGGATTTTCCGTCCCGACAAGCACGGCATGGATTTCGTAGCACTGGAAACCATCCGCGAATTGCAAAAACGGAACGACGGCAATGAATACTACATTATCGTGGCTCCGGGCAAAGACCATTGCCTGGAAGAATCTGCCAACCTCTCCATTGTGGAAGTGGCGTGTTCCACCTACCCGCTTTGGGAACAGATAGCCCTGCCGCTGGCGGTGAAACGTTTAGGGGCGGACCTGCTGCATTGCACGTCCAACACAGCCCCGCTCTGCTGTCCGGTTCCGCTGGTGCTGACACTCCACGACATCATCTATCTGGAACCCCGCCAACAGCGCAGTCCCTCGCTTTATCAGGAAATGGGCCGGCACTACCGCCGCCTCACCGTACCACGGATTCTGAAGAAATGCCGGAAAATCATTACCGTTTCGCACTTCGAACGCAACCGCATCCGCGAAGCCCTGAACATTCCTGCCGACCGCATCACAACCATCTACAACGGCTATAGCAGACATTTCCGTCCGATGGACGACATAGACATGCAGATAGTAAACCGCTACATCCCCCAAAAAGACTTCCTGTTCTTCCTGGGAAACACGGACCCTAAAAAGAATACGGCGCGGGTGCTGAAAGCCTACAGCCTTTATCTGGAAAAATCATCCGTAAGGCGTCCGCTGCTCATCGCAGACCTCAACGAAACCTATATAGACAGGCTGCTGCAACAGGAAAACATCAGTAACCGCCTGAAACGGCACCTATTCTATCCCGGCTATATCCACAACGCCGACCTCGCCACGCTGTACAATGCAGCATTCGCTTTCCTCTACCCCTCGCTGCGCGAGAGTTTCGGCATCCCTCTGGTGGAAGCCATGGCTTGCGGCACTCCCGTCATTACGGGAAACACCTCTTCCATGCCCGAAATAGGCGGTCCGGACATACTTGCCGCAGATCCCCGCCAACCGGAAGAAATAGCCGGTGCAGTGCTGCGTCTCGAAAATGAAGACGCGCTCTATCGGCAGCAACGGGAATACGGACTGCTGCGCGCCCGGCAATTCTCGTGGAAAAAGACAGCCGATGAGCTGATTCAAGTATATCAATCACTCGACATATAAATGACCTCCGCCCATGAAAACCCTTTTTCTTGTCTTTTACGGATTTCAGGAATACAACGGTATCAGTAAGAAAATCAGATACCAGGCGGACGCCCTCAGGCTATGCGGGGCAGATGTACGCACCTGCCACTACGAGGTTGGCAACGACGGCAGCCGGAAGTGGATGATAGACGAAGATGTGCTTGCCGATTTGGGCAAAGGAATACCCGCCAAAATAAAAAAACGGCTGTCGTTCGCCCCTATCCTGCAATACGTTCGCCGGGAAGGCATACAATGCGTATATATCCGCTCCTATCACAACGCCAACCCCTTTACCATACACTTCGTGAGGATGCTGAAAAAGCAGGGTGTAAGAGTGCTGCTGGAGATACCCACATATCCCTATGACCACGAATATTCTTCCGGCATGGAGAAAGTGCAGTTGTACACGGACAAGCTGTTCCGCCATGCGTTCTGCAGGTACGTCGATTTCATTGTAACCTTCTCCAGCGATGACCGGATATTCGGTCGCCCCACCATCCGCATATCCAACGGAATAGATTTCGCCCGCATCCCCCTGCGCTCTCCCCGGCACGGCACGAGCAAGGAACTCCACCTGATAGGAGTTGCCGAAATCCACTTCTGGCATGGTTTCGACCGGTTGCTGAAAGGCCTGGGAGCATATTACGGCAACAACCCCGAATATAAAGTCTATTTCCATCTGATAGGCAAACCGAGCGGCAGGCGGGAAGAGAAAGACATTGCAACACTCATCCGCCGGTACTGCTTGCAGCCGTTCGTCACCCTGTACGGAGCAAAGCATGGCGAGGAGTTGGACGCGCTTTTCAACCGGGCAGACTTTGCCATAGGCAGTCTGGCACGGCATCGCAGCGGCATATACAACATCAAGACCCTGAAAAACAGGGAATATGCAGCGCGTGGGTTCGGCTTCGTCTACTCCGAAACGGACGATGATTTCGACCGCATGCCCTACACGCTGAAAGTGCCCGCCGACGAAAGTCCCGTCAGCATCCCCGCCCTGATAGAGTTCTGCCAGCACATGACCGTGACACCGCGGGAAATAAGAGATTCCATCCGACACCTTTCTTGGGAAGAACAGATGAAAAAAGTGTATGAACAGATTGTCCGAATAAAAAAGTAAAATACCATGCCCGAAGTTTCCGTTATCATCCCCATATACAACACGGCTGCCTACCTGCGCAAGGCGCTGGACAGCATTTGCGACCAGACCCTGAAAGAGCTGGAGATAATCCTTATCGACGACGGCTCTACCGACGGAAGCCGCGGCATCATCGAAGAATACGCGGAACGCGACGCAAGAATCCGGTGGTACGCGCAGCCCAACCAGGGATTATCCGTTGCACGCAACCGAGGATTACTGCATGCTACCGGCAAGTACATATATTTTATGGACAGTGACGACATATTGGATACGCAAGCCCTCCGGCACTGCCATGATTTGTGCGAGAAAAGAGAACTGGACTTCATCTTCTTCGATGCAAAACCGCTGACGGAGTCGGCTGACAGCCAGAATATTCCCAATTATGACAGAAAAGGGAAAATAGACGAATCCGTACATTCCGGCATGGAAATGCTGGATTATGAGCTGAGCAACCGCCTGTTCCTCACTCCCGTTTACCTGTGCATGGTCAATCGCCTGTTCCTGAAAAAATGCTTCACTTGCTTTCATCCCGGCATTATCCACGAAGACCATTCTTTCACTATGATGATTTATCTGAATGCACAAAGAACGTGCTACGTTCCCGAGGCTTTCTTCGGGCGAAGGATACGTCCCCACTCCATTATGACCAGTCGCTTCGGAATGCGCAACATCGAGGGATACACCACCGTATGTACCCAAATGCAGGCACTCGGGCAAGAACATCCCGAATGGAAAACGGTCATCCGCAAATACCTGTCCTACACCCTGAACGATGTAATCTGGGCGGGACACCGGATGTCACTGCTTGAAAAAATAGAAACCGCCTGCCGCTTCAGACGCCTGCGGCTCGGAAAATATGTAAGCTTCAGAAACTGGGCTGTATTCTGGCTGAAGAAAAAATAGGAAAAGACCATGAAAGCGCTTGTTTCCATCATCACCGTCAACTATAACGGGCTGCGCGATACCTGCGAAATGATAGACTCTTTCCGCAACCACGAAACCTATCCGCACTACGAAATCATCGTTGTGGACAACGGTTCACGCCTGCCCGAAGCGGAAGAAATACAGGAACGATACAGGGGTAACCTCGTACCGGACGGCTCCTTATCAGGCAGCCCTGCATCGGACAACCCCGCCTCCTTTCCTCCGGTCAAAGTGGTGCGGAACATCAACAACGGATTTGCCGGCGGCAACAATGCCGGACTGAAAGCCGCCGGAGGAGATTATCTCTTTTTCATCAACAACGACACCCTCATCAAAGAACCGGTACTGGATGCGTTGGTACGACGCATGGAGTGCGACCCGCAACGTAACGGCGGCGTATCGCCCATGTTGAAATTCGCCGCTTGTCCGGACATCCTGCAATATGCAGGCTTCACTCCTCTAAGTTCCCTTACACTGCGCAACACATCCATCGGATTCATGCAACAAGACGGCCCGCGCTTCCGTACTCCCTGCGAAACCGCCTCATTGCACGGAGCCGCCATGATGGTAAGCCGGCAGGCGCTACAGGATGCAGGCCCCATGACCGAAATATATTTCCTTTTTTACGAAGAGCTGGACTGGTCTGCACAGCTTAGAAAAGCCGGTTACCGCCTATGGTACGAACCTGCTGCCGTAGTCTACCACAAAGAGAGCATGACGGCGAAGCGAGGCAGTCCGATGCGGGAATTCTACCTGTCGCGCGCCCGTGTGCTCTTCGCCCGCCGGAATCTGCGAGGCATCAGGAAATACCTGTCTTGTACCTACCTCTGCATCCTCGCCGCTCCTAAAAAAGCAGCCGTATATCTGCTGCACGGACAAGGCACACTTGCCAAGGCAACGCTATGCGGCACTTATCGGGGAATGTTCGTTCAGTACCGATAAAAGTTTATCCCCATTAAACTCATAGTTTATTAGGAATAAACTTCCGGTTCAATAGGAATAAACTTTCAGTTTAATGGGGATAAATTATAATAAACTCCACATGTATGCATTCTATTTACGCCGCAAACGCTTCACCAGCGAACGCATCCCTGCCGAACAGCAATAGAAGCTGCTGCACAATATCAGCAGAAATACCAGAGAGGAGACCAGCGCATATACAATCCACATGCCATATCCCCGGGACGGCTCCGCCAACGGAAGGAAACAAAGTACCGCATCCGTCAGCCCCCATGCAAGAACGGCAAGCAGCAGATACCGGAATATATTTTTCCAATATGACTTCACGGACATTTTAAACCCCTCTTTATAAAGGAAGTAAGGCTTCCAGACACTGATAACGGTTATCGAACTGGCTATATCTCCCAGCAATACTCCCGGAAGTCCCCACAAATAGCCGCCTGCCAATGCCACCGCCACTGTTATCGCCAGTGTGGCAACCGGCGCCCATGTGTCGTGAAACAGTCCGTAACCGAAAATAAACTGGTCGTTCGTACCCCTGAACTGACTGATAAAGAAGTTGGTAAGAATCACAATCAAGACGGAACGGGGCAATATGTACTCCTCGCCCAGCCACACCGTAATGAACGGGTCCATCAGATGATACAACGCGAACGTCAGAAACGAGGCTATCAAAAAGCGCAATGAGCTTAACTCCCAAAATACCTGCTGGATACGCTTCATATCCCCCTCGGCTATCAGACTGCCCACCCCTGCGCCGGTACTGCCCAGAAAGTTATCGACAAACTGATTCAGCTTGGTGAGCAGCAGCATATAGTTGCCGTAATACGCCACCAGTTTCAATGAAGTAAATGCGTAGACCAGAAAAGGCAAAAGCTGCGTTCTGCCCATTCCCGCCAGCTTATGTACAAACATCTGACGGGCTTTACGCACAATAATCCTATTCTCCGGATATTTCAGTCTGCCTTCCGCCACACTGCACTTCAGCCACGGATATACCCGGTTTATCTTCCAGTTCAGTATGAACGAATACAAAATGCCGAATGTCAGTTCAATGGCTATCCACAGATAAAGACTGCCCACGTAGCATACCAATGCTATTTGCAGGAGAATCTTGACGATATTGGCCGTTTGAAAATAAACGGTGACTACATAGTTGCGCTGGTCGGCGCCCAGCAGGGTTTGCCGGTAATTAACAAAATAACTGATGAGAGCGGAAGTCAAAAATGCAAAATAAGCAAAATAGATTACTCCGAGGCGGATGCCGGCATCGGCGAATATATAGGGCAGGAAGCAGGCCAAAAGCAGTCCCGCACCCAAAATCAGCAGTCCTACGTTACGATAGAGATAAGCCAGTACCGAAACAATCTCCTTTATCCTGTCCCGATTTCCGTCGAAAATCGGCTTGTAAAGCACATAGCCGATGGAAGCTCCGATGCCCAGCTCCGCCAGATTGAGAAAGCCAAGCAGGTTCTGCATCGTACTCGTCAGCCCGACAAAGTCCGCCCCCAGTTTCTCAAGAAATATCTTCCTGGAGAAAAAGGAGATGAAAAGGGTGACAAGGTAAAAGAATACATTGACACGCGCATTCAGATAGCTTTTATGGAGGCGGGATTCTGACATTGTAAAACATTATTTATAAAACCTTGGTTATGGAAGTACAATGAAACTTACTTTTCAACAGTTCTGCAAAAGTCCTGTATATGTTTTTCCAACTTTCAAACCGAAGATAAATACACAAAGCTCTACAATATCCTTTACTGCCGAAGTGCTTGCGGCAATCCGTCACACGGGAATAACTGTAAAGTACCTTATCGCTACGCCCTATATCCAGCAAAAAGCGGTTGTAACGGCAAGCAACCTTTACACGGGCAAGAAGAGTGTCTGACCGCACTCCATACTGCAATGAATCTTTTCTGACTGTGACACAATAAACATACCCGGAACATGCCGCTACTTTACGGGCATGGTAATCCACATAAGCGGCAAACATGGCATCGTTGGCGGCAACCGTTTCATCAAAGCGAATACGGTATCTGCGTACCAATTCTGCGGAAACTATCTTAGCCCAGGGTACGTCGTTACGGTATTTCAGAATTTCAAGGTCCATATCCTCCGCTATTTTCCCGTTATGGACCTGGCGTGACGGAACCGGAGCCAGTGTATCCGAATCGACTGTTTCCGCACGGAACGTAATCAAGTCATAGTCCGTATTCCGGTAAGTATCCAATACGTTCAGGAAGCCGGGCAGAAAGAAATCATCGGCATCCGCAAATACCAGCCATCTGCCTTTGGCTCTGGCAAGTCCGCAATTACGGGCATAACCGGCTCCTCTGCCCTCTTTGGTAAAGAGAATCTCCACATCCGTCCTGTCACTGCCCGGAAAATGAGCAAAGTCCACAACATCCGGGGAACTGTCATCATCTGCCACGATAATCTGCACATCGTCCCTCGGCGGAATGGAATCGAGACACCGTTGCAACAGGCAAGGTATGTCCTTATGGGGAATAATGATTGAATATAGAATTTCCATTTCTTCTTATCGTAAAATGAAACCAAACCTGCCCTATGCCTTTTCGGGATAACCGAATACGTACCTGAACCGGCAACTGCAAAGTACGGACATATAGAGATTATAACAAAAGCAGAAACCATGCAACAGGAACTGCCTGCCCCACTTGTCCGCTTTATATCCGGGATGATAAAACTCTTTCATAAAAGAGCGCTGTTCCGCTGCCAACCGGCGCAAATGTTGTGTCCGTAATGAGAAAGGAACTTTCCCGGCAGAGCGATAGTCGGCAATCAATGCACGCTGGAAAAACAGCACGACAAAGGAGAAAGCAGTTCTCATATCCGCCACATTCAAGTCTAACTTTCCGGCAAGCCGTACAGTAATCGATTTATATAATTTGAAAGTTGCATACTCCGATGCAAAATCATTCAGACGCTTTGTCAAAGAACCGGGTACGTCGCAATAGACATAATCTACATGGCTGCCTACAACCACCTGCCGGCAATGAAACAAATATTGAAAGTTGAATATCGTATCTTCACCGAAAGAAATCTCTATTGGAAAGCGTAGCCCCAACCGCTCAATGAGAACCCGGCTGAAAAGTTTGGCAACCGGTCCCCGCATATCCCGCATCTCATCATTGAGAAACAGCTCCCTGACGTCTCTACCGGTATAGACCGACGGAATAAAAGAGGTTGTATATTGCCTGTCAGCCTGCTCCGACACAACTGTAAATCCCTGTACAACAATGGAATCCAGATTCAAAGGTCTCTCTTCATAGAGATGTTTCAGGTAGTCCGTACCTACATAATCGTCCGAATCGACAAAAACGATATACTCTCCTTTCGCTTCATCTAGCCCCTTGTTGCGGGCCGCACTGACACCTGCATTCGTCTGATGCAGCACACGGATGCGGCAGTCTCTTTCAGCCCAGTCATGGCATATCTTGCCGCTGTTGTCAGGACTGCCGTCATCGATTAACAACAATTCAAAAGCTGTAAAAGACTGGGCAAGCAGACTTGCGATACAACGGGAAAGGTATTTTTCTGCCTTATAGACCGGTATTATTACAGATATGACACATTGTTCCATCATCTTTCCGCTCCAAACATATACCTGAACTTAATTCCCCACAGACAGCGCATCCACGCATCAAAAGCAACCGCACCGACATTGACCAGCAAAAGCCTTGAGAACTTATCCGCCTTATACTGGGGAGAGAAGCATTCTTCTATCCACCTCCTGTGGGATGAAAGTAACTGACGCAAAAAAACAATCCGCTCTTTTCGGCTATAATGATTCTCTTTCTTATAGACCGCCAACAGGATTTTATGAAAAAACACCGTTAATGAATCCCATACCCCGACCAAAGAGGAATCCTCCAACCGATAGGTTTCCTTATATCGGCATACTCTTTCCAGATAGTTGGAAAAAGCGGCGTATTCGCTGCGGAAATCTTTTATGCAAGTGGATAATGTAGCCATAGAATATCCCACCCTATATATATAGGTGGAAGTATCGCGGATAAGCAGATAATCCGAATAAGGAAGATAGTCGAGCATAAAGAGCATATCTTCCAATCCCGACACAGCAGGAACAAACCGGATACCGTATTCCTTTATCAGCCTGTTGTCATACAGCTTTGCCCAGGCATACATTACGTACTTTCCAACCAGTTCTGCAAGCACACGCGAACAGTCCATCGGCGAGATGGTTTGTTGCGGAACATGAACGGTATGCAAAGAACCGTCGGGAAACAGTTTATCGAACCCGCAGATTACCGTTCCTCTTTGAGACTTATCGGCAGGCAATGATGCGTAAAGCTCCTGCAAATAGGTGGAAGTGACGTAATCGTCCGAATCGACAAATGCAATATAAGTCCCCGATGCGTGCTCCAGCCCTTTGTTCCGGGCGCAACTCAACCCTGCATTCTCCTGATGGAAAACTCTTACTCTCTTATCCTTACCCGCATATTCATCACAGATTTCCCCGCAACGGTCCGGGCTGCCGTCATCTACCAACAGCAACTCGAAATCAGTAAACGTTTGCGATAAAATGCTGCTTATACATTCGGCCAAGTATTGCTCGACGTTATATACAGGCACTATCACTGATATTTCGGGGATGTTCCGTTCCATGGCATAATTTTTCAATCTACTCCGTGCGTGGTATGAATAAACCGCCTGTTCGCTTCCTTCAGCCGGAACAGGTTCAAAAGCATCAGCAGGAAAGAATAAGGAACCCAACAAACCGCTTTCAGCAAACGCCATTTCCAATATTTGCGGGGAATGGCGAGAGCCAGCGCCAACAGCAACAGTATGAATATCCCCCACCATTTACAGGCCGACGGAGACGCGAACAGGGAATGTGCGAGGGAAATTATGAACACAAAGCCCAGCAGCAACACTCTGGAAAGAGAGATTTGCTGATAAAGCTTATCGCAGAAGTCCCACTTCCTGCTACGAATGGCAGGTAGCAGGTGATTGGCAAATTCAAAGAAACTGTAATACTGGGCGGACAGCCAACGGCGACGCTGCCTGTAAAAGCTGTTCGCTTTCTGTATCTTCTCGTCCCTGACGATAGTATCGGGCAGATAATGAATGTGTATGCCCTTATAAAGAAGCTTCATTTCCAGTACGCGGTCAAAACCGCCCACAGAAGTGTTATCCATCATCGCATCGTAAAACAAGGGATATTCAAAGGCCATCCCCGAACCTATCAGAGCCGCCGACATTCCCAAATTGACATGTCCCAAACGGAATATGGAATTGTTTATCTCCTCGCTGATTGCATCCAGATATGCCATACCGGTATTCAGATTCTTGGCCACACGATGTGTCTGTACTACCCGGACGCCGGACACGGAGAAAGCATCGTTCAGCTCGGACAGGTAGGAAGGAGCAATAATGTTATCCGCATCTATTACCAATGCTATGTCGTAAGCGGCTTTATCCAGATATCCGAGGGCTGCTTGCAGGGATTTGGTATTGGTGCTCTTCTCAAAATCGACTTGAAGCAGCTTTATGGGAAGTGAAGACAAAACCGCATTGGTTTCGGGTTGCATGTGGTCCGAAATAACCACAACATCATATCTGTCATCCGGATAATCCTGCGCCAGACAGGCATGCACGGTAGGCAATATAACCGCATCTTCGCGATAAGCGGCAATGAACACAGCAAAACGCTTGCTTGTCCGGGCCGGTGCGGTAACGAACGGTTTGTAACGGCACAGCGATGCCAGACTGCACACCAGCAGATATGCCACATTTATCGCGAATAAAATGTATAGCAACCAATCAAGAGTATATAACAAGTGTTCCAAAATCCATGCAATTTAAGCCTGTTGTTCTATGTTCCGGAAAGCCTGCCTGCCGGACATTCGTTACAAAGATACAAAAAACGGGAAGAGTTTGGACAGAATATACAAAAAAGTGAGCATAAAATGCAGAAATAAAAAAACGAGCAAGCTCTTCCGAACCCCTCGCCTCGTGTAAGAAAAGCCCAAAGGCTTTTCTTTTTTTACTTGCATCAAATTTTTGTTACCTGAAAATCAATCTTTCTTTTTACCTCTAAAAAACAAACTTCAATTACCTATTAAATAACACTTAATGTTTAACTTTTACCTTTTTCTAATTACCTACTTTAATCTAAAACTTTTACTTATGAATTAATTCAATCTTTTTACCTCTTAACTAATTACCTATACTGAAAACTTTATCTTTTTATTCTTTTATAAGAGCAATTTCCCAACTGCATTGCAAAGGTAATACTTTTTTCCGTGTGCGCAAACAGAAGAGGAAAGAAGTGTGTATTTTATAACATTGTTTTAGAGATTAAGCGTCTCTTTTACACTTGTAAACAGTTAAAATGCTACCAATGTGACACACTATCCGCCGAAAGCATTACACCGAGTATAAAAAAAACAAACCACCGAAGTGCCGTAGCACCTCGATGGTTGTCCCCTTTAAACACCTTTAAACAAAATGAAATATAATAATTACTTTCTTGCTTCTGCAATGTAAGCCAAAGCTTCCTTACATTTCTCCGTAACGTAAGTCCAGTCCTCTGCAGCAACCTTGTCGCCCGGGAAGAGCTTGGAACCCATACCTACGCAGAATACGCCGGCTTTAATCCAAGAAGTCAGGTTTTCCTGTGTCGGTTCCACACCGCCGGTAACCATCAGCTTAGACCACGGCATCGGAGCCAACAGGCCTTTTACGAGTTTAGTGCCCAATACATCACCCGGGAATATCTTGCAAAGGTCGCAACCTGCTTCCTGTGCGAAACCTACTTCTGAAACGCTTCCGCATCCCGGAGTGTAAGCCACCAGACGGCGGTTGCAAATCTTAGCGATTTCGGGGTTGAACAACGGGCCTACAATGAAGTTTGCACCCAATTGCAGGTACAGTGCCGCAGTAGCAGGGTCCACGATAGAACCTACACCCATAGCCATTTCAGGGCATTCTTTTGCTGCGAACTTTACAACTTCTGCAAATACTTCGTGAGCAAAGTCACCGCGGTTGGTAAACTCGAATGCACGAACACCACCATCGTAACAAGCTTTCACTACTTTCTTTGCCACTTCTGCATCTTTGTGGTAGAATACAGGAACCATACCGGTTGAACCAATTTTGTTCAATACGGCTATTTTATCAAATTTTGCCATTGTATTAATCAGTAATTTAATGTATGGAAATAACTCTTTTTCTGTTCTTTCAGACACGGATTAGTAGCGTGTTCTGCGTAATTATTACACTGGAATCCGTGAAATCCGTGCCTGAAAAAAATCATTAGCGTTGTACACGACCGCTTGCGTCACCGCCTGCCAGCGCTTCTACCTCCTCAACTGAAACGAGGTTGAAGTCACCGTTGATAGTGTGCTTCAAAGCGGAAGCAGCCACTGCGAATTCGAGGGCAGCGCCTTGGTTGGGCTTAGTCAGCAAACCGTGGATGATACCGCCAGAGAAAGAGTCACCGCCACCTACACGGTCGATGATCGGATTGATATCGTAACGTTTTGATTCGTAGAATTCCTCACCGTTGTAAATCATTGCTTTCCAACCGTTGTGCGTTGCCGAGAATGATTCACGCAATGTAGAAATAACGTATTTGAAACCGAATTCCTTAGCCATAGCCTTGAAGATGCCTTTGTAGCCTTCTGCATCTGTCTTACCGCCTTCTACATCGGCATCGGGTTTGAAACCGAGGCAGAGTTCGGCATCTTCTTCGTTACCGATGCAAACGTCTACGTATTGCATCAACGGTTTCATGATGGACTGAGCTTTTTCCTTTGTCCAAAGTTTCTTACGGAAGTTAAGGTCTACCGATACCGTAACGCCGTGACGCTTGGCAGCTTCGCAAGCCAGACGGGTAAGTTCGGCAGCCTTGTCGGAGATAGCGGGAGTGATACCTGACCAGTGGAACCAGTCTGCACCTTCCATGATAGCGTCGAAATCGAAATCCGCTGCATCGGCTTCAGCAATTGCAGAATGGGCACGGTCGTAAATCACCTTGCTGGGACGCATAGATGCACCGGTTTCCAGATAATAGATACCTACGCGGTCGCCACCACGTGCGATGAAGTCTGTCTTTACACCATATTTGCGCAAAGCATTCACTGCCGACTGACCGATTTCGTGTTTCGGCAATTTTGTTACAAAGTAAGCATCATGACCGTAGTTGGCACAGCTGACAGCAACGTTAGCCTCACCGCCGCCATATACTACATCAAAAGAATCGGACTGTACGAAACGAGTGTTGCCCGGAGTGGACAGTCTCAACATAATCTCACCTAATGTAACGACTTTCTTTCCCATAATTCTATGTTTTTATTAAATACTATGATTAAATTGTTTCTTTCAAATTATCACATCAGCTCCTATTAAAAAGCTAAACACCTGATACCATGCAGAGTAAACTAAAAGACAGCTTGTTCTTCATAGCTTTCGTGTGCGGGCACAAAGATACAACAATTTTCGTAATTACAAAAATTGTTATATATTTGTATCGAAAATATTTAGATTATTATTGTGCACGGGCACAAAAAACCATGAGTAAAACCATGAATACGCCGGAAAGAATAAGAATCAAAGACATCGCCAAGATGGCCGATGTGTCGGTAGGAACCGTAGACCGCGTTATCCACGGACGTAGCGGAGTGTCGGAAGCCAGCCGCAAACGCGTGGAAGAAATTCTGGAGAAACTGAACTACCAGCCCAATATGTACGCCAGCGCATTGGCTTCCAACAAGAAATACGCCTTTGCCTGCCTGCTACCCCAGCACGAAACCGGAGAATATTGGACCGAAGTGGAAAGCGGCATACACGAAGCGCTGACCACCTACTCGGATTTCAACATCACCGTGAAGCTGAGGTACTACGACCCGTACGATTACCGCTCCTTCGCCCGGGAAGCCCGCAGTATCGTGGAAATGACGCCCGACGGTGTGTTGTTTGCCCCCACTGCCCCGCAGTACACCACTCCCTTTACCGATGAACTTGAAAAGCTGGATATACCTTATATATATATAGACTCGAATATCAAGGAAGCTCCCGCCCTCTCTTTCTTCGGACAGAATTCGCACCAAAGCGGGTATTTTGCCGCACGTATGCTGATGCTGCTTGCCGGTGAGGATGCACAGGAAATCGTTATCTTCCGCAAGATAAACGAAGGCATTGTAGGTTCGAACCAACAGGAACGGCGGGAAATCGGTTTCCGAGAATATATGCGCGAGCATCATCCCGGCTGTCGCATCTGGGAACTGGACTTGCACGCCAAACGCGACGGTGAAGATGCACAGATGCTGGATGATTTCTTCCGCACCCATCCCACTGTAAAGAACGGCATCACATTCAACTCCAAAGCATACATCATCGGAGAGTACCTGCAAAGACACCGGAAAACAGATTTCAACCTTATGGGGTACGACCTGCTGAAACGCAATGTGGACTGCCTGAAAGAAGGAAGCATTTTCTTCCTTATCGCCCAACAGCCTACCCTGCAGGGCTTCGACGGCATCAAAGCGCTGTGCGACCACCTGATTCTGAAAAAAGAAATCGCAAGGGAGAACTTCATGCCGATTGATTTGCTGACAAAAGAAAATATAGAATTCTATTATAACAGATAAGAGTGCCGGGCAATCAGACAATGGAACTGTAATACGACACTATCGAACGAAACCAATTAAAACATAGTATATGGAAACAAAGTACCTGAAAATCAACTCGGCTGACAACGTTGCAGTGGCTATCACAGCACTTCCGGCCGGTGAAAAACTCATAGTAGACGGCAAGGAAATCATCCTGAACGAGGATATCCCCGCCGGACATAAATTCGCGCTGAAAGATTTTGCGGAAGGCGAAAATGTAATTAAATACGGTTATCCCATAGGACACGCCCGCACCGCACAGAAACAGGGCGACTGGATGAACGAAAACAACATCAGGACCAATCTTGCCGGACTGCTGGAATATACGTACAACCCCACCGAAGTGAAACTGGACATTCCGCACAAGGACCTGACATTTAAAGGATACCGCCGCAAAAACGGCGATGTGGGAGTACGCAACGAAATATGGATTATCCCCACGGTGGGTTGCGTAAACGGTATTGTCAACCAACTGGCAGAAGGCCTGCGCCGCGAGACAGACGGCAAAGGCGTGGATGCAATCATGGCATTCCCGCACAACTACGGCTGTTCGCAACTGGGCGATGACCACGAAAACACCAAGAAAATACTGCGCGACATGGTGCTGCACCCCAATGCAGGCGCCGTGCTTGTAGTAGGTTTGGGATGCGAAAACAACCAGCCGGATGTATTCCGCGAGTTTTTGGGTGAATACGATTCCGACCGTGTAAAGTTCATGGTGACGCAAAAAGTGGGCGACGAATACGAAGAAGGCATGAAACTGCTGCGCGAACTCTACGCGAAAGCCAGCAAGGACGAACGTGTGGACGTGCCTCTGAGCGAATTGCGTGTAGGTTTGAAATGCGGCGGTTCCGACGGATTCTCCGGCATTACGGCTAATCCGCTGCTGGGCATGTTCTCCGACTTCCTCATTGCACAAGGCGGTACGAGTGTATTGACGGAAGTGCCCGAAATGTTCGGTGCGGAAACAATCCTGATGAACCGTTGCCGCAACAAAGAACTGTTTGAAGAAACTGTAAAGCTGATTAACGACTTCAAGGAATACTTCCTCTCGCATGGCGAACCGGTAGGTGAGAATCCGTCACCGGGCAACAAGGCAGGTGGTATCTCCACACTGGAAGACAAGGCTTTGGGATGCACCCAGAAGTGCGGCAAGAGCTATGTGGAAGGTGTACTTCCTTATGGCGAACGCCTGAAAGTAAAAGGCCTGAACCTGCTTTCCGCTCCGGGAAACGACTTGGTTGCCGCCACCGCCCTGGCTTCGTGCGGATGCCACATAGTATTGTTTACAACAGGCCGCGGAACGCCGTTCGGAACGTACGTACCGACCATGAAGATTTCCACCAACTCCACCCTCGCCAAGAACAAACCGGGCTGGATTGACTTCAACGCCGGCGTTATCCTTGAAAACGAACCGATGGAAAAGACTTGCGAACGTTTCGTCGACTACGTTATCCGCGTAGCAAGCGGCGAGTTTGTGAACAATGAAAAGAAAGGTTATAAAGAAATCGCCATTTTCAAGACAGGGGTGACACTGTAATGGCAAGCGCTCATAGCCCGAGTGCACGGAATTACCGTCTGATGTTGACGGGTATTCCACAATAATTCGGACAGAAGAACAAAAGAATAAAAATAGGTAATGTTACCAGAAAAATAAAATTTTTCCTTTTTTGTTCTTTTGTTCTTCTGTCCGAATATTTAGATATGACCAGAATTCCATCCGTTTTTGTATCTTTGCAGCCGATTTACTCAAAACAATCGTTCTTATAAACTCATGATAGAAAGTATGTCCGCAGATACAAATACCTCTCCCAAGCAAAAGGGCGGCTGGTGGTCGCTGAGTCCGTTGGCTGTATTTCTTTGTTTATACCTTATCACATCACTGCTTATAAACGATTTCTATAAAGTGCCGATAACGGTAGCATTTCTGCTGTCGTCCTGCTACGCCATTGCCATTACGCGGGGACTGAAGCTGGAACAACGCATCTATCAGTTCTCCGTCGGGGCCGGTAACAAGAACATATTGCTGATGATATGGATATTTGTCCTCGCCGGAGCGTTTGCACAAAGCGCCAAACAGATGGGAGCTATCGACGCCACTGTAAACCTGACCCTGCATATCCTGCCGGACAACCTGCTGCTGGCGGGTATTTTCATCGCCGCCTGTTTCATCTCCCTATCCATCGGTACAAGCGTGGGAACAATCGTTGCCCTGACTCCGGTAGCGGTGGGACTGGCAGAGAAAACCGGTATCGACCTGCCTTATATGACAGCCATTGTAGTGGGCGGTTCGTTCTTCGGAGACAATCTTTCCTTCATATCAGACACCACCATTGCATCTACCAAAACGCAGGATTGTGTGATGAGGGACAAGTTCAAAATAAATTTCATGATTGTAGTGCCGGCTGCACTGGTTGTACTGGGCATCTATGTAATTCAGGGACTTTCCTTATCCGCCGTTCCGCAGATATACGAGATTGAATGGATAAAGGTAATCCCCTACCTTATCGTACTGGGTACGGCAATAACCGGAGTCAATGTGATGGTGGTTTTGCTACTTGGCATCGTCTCTACGGGAATCATCGGCATTTGCACGGCAACGGGCGTCTTCGACGTCACTCCTGCCGAAAACATGAATGCAAGCACCGCTTTCTTCGATTGGTTCGGCGCTATGGGAACGGGTATCACCGGTATGGGCGAACTTATCATCATCACCCTGTTGGCAGGCGGAATGCTGGAAACAATCCGCTACAACGGCGGTATCGACTTTGTTATCACCCGCCTCACCCGCCACGTCACAGGCAAGCGGGGTGCGGAATTCAGTATAGCCGCACTGGTGAGTGTAGCCAATCTTTGCACCGCCAACAACACCATTGCCATCATCACCACCGGTCCCATCGCCAAAGACATAGCCAAACGCTTTCACCTGGACCGCCGGAAAACAGCAAGCATACTGGATACATTTTCCTGTCTCATTCAGGGCATTATCCCTTACGGCGCACAAATGCTGATAGCCGCAGGACTGGCGGGCATCTCGCCGCTCAGCATCATAGGCAATCTGTACTACCCGTTCTGCATGGGAGCCTGCGCCATACTCGCCATATTAATAAGGTATCCGGGAAGATACTCATAGTTCTTCCCGGACACCGGCTGTATTCCGAACGCCGATCAGTTTATAAAACTATTGTAACGGCTGATTACGTCATTATATTCGGATACTAAATCATTATAACCATCCTCGGTGAACTTTCCGTCGCGCAGTTGCTTGCGGAGTTCTCCCAGGAACTTGTCCACATACTTCAGCAAATTATCGTAGTTCGACATCTCACTCTGGAAATCCGCTTTCTTCTCCAACTTCGAAGCTGCCTCTTTCTTGGCGTTGACAGCATCGTAAGCAGCCTGCAAATCTTCTTTCTTGGCTTCGGGCGAATAGAGTTCCAAAGTCTTCTCTATCTCAAAAATCAAAGCCTTTCCTGCAAGGATATGGTCCTTCAGCGGATTATCCATCAGTGTGGCCTCTTCGGCTTTATCGGCATAGGGAGTAAGCAGGGCATAGATTTGGGAGCGAAGTCCGGGAATCTGTTCTGCCAACTCTTTCTCTTCCTTACAGATTTCATTACCTTTGGCATAGTTGTCGTCCTTATAGTCTTCGGCCTTGATGTAGGCGCGGTAAGCATCATAATTGGCATACAGACGCTTGGACACATCGAAGAAACGACGGTAGTACATCTTCAGACTGTCGGCAGCCGAGGACGGGAAGCAATCGCCGGGGTTCAATAAAGCAGTCGTGTCTGTTGCGGAAACCGGCGTGCGGATAACAACGGGCGCTACAAGAGTCTTACCGTTTTTCTGCATATAATCGATAATCTTGGAGATCTCTCCCATGTCCACCATTTTCTTGGTGATGTCGATGCTTGTGTTGTAATAGGATATTACCTCGTTTGCTTCTTCCAATCCATAATCCATGGAAGCGGCATCCTTTCCCTTGCCGCCGCAGGAAGCGAGTAAAAGCAGGGAAACAACTGAAATTGCTGTAATTTTCTTCATTGTTACAAATCTGTTTTTAGTGTTAGTATTAAAAGTTTTCGTCTGCCGGCAAAGACAACATAGGTCCGTTTGTTCCTGATATGTTATCGTTTGTCGGATAAGGCAAAATTACGTGGAAACAATGAAACCGGGAAAAATGAGAGGGGGACAAATAAGAGGATAATACCTATAGGGTTAATTTGTTGAAAAAGTGAAATTTAAGCAGATTACAGCCGGACACGGCAGGGAGACATTTTAAAGAACAGGACACAATTACATCCGTCTTTCACACAGAAGCGCATTTATGGCACGATAATGAAAATATCAGGCAAACTCTTTGTCAATCAAAAGAAAAAGCGTATCTTTGCGCCCGCTGTTACGAGATAGCAGCATAATTCAAATCATTAACTAAAAACATTTATTTAAATGGCAACAAAAATCAGATTGCAGAGACATGGACGTAAAAGCTATGCTTTCTACTCTATCGTAATTGCAGACGTAAGAGCACCACGTGATGGTAAATTTATTGAGAAGATTGGTACTTACAATCCTAACACCAATCCTGCCACAGTAGATTTGAAGTTCGACCGCGCACTTGACTGGGTATTGAAAGGTGCACAACCTACCGACACTGTTCGCAACATCCTCTCTCGCGAAGGCGTTTACATGAAGAAACACCTTCTTGGCGGTGTAGCAAAAGGCGCATTCGGCGAAGCAGAAGCAGAAGCTAAATTCGAAGCTTGGAAGAACAACAAACAAAGCGGTTTGGCTGCTCTGAAAGCTAAGGAAGAAGAAGCTAAGAAAGCTGAAGCCAAAGCACGTCTGGAAGCTGAAAAGAAAGTAAATGAAGTGAAAGCTAAGGCATTGGCCGAAAAGAAAGCTGCTGAAGAAGCTGCTAAGGCTGCCGCTGAAGCACCTGCAGAAGAAGCAACCGAAGCTCCGGCCGAAGAAGCTCCCGCAGCAGAAGCTGCTGCTGAATAAAAAGCAGAGCTATCCTTGTAAAAAAGGGACAAAAAACATAAAATCCTCATCGGTTATGCCGGTGAGGATTTTTTATTATTATCTTTGCTGCAACAATTTATTTATTAAATGAACAAAGCAATGAAAAAATTAACTTACCTGCTCGCTGCCGCTGCCGTATTCGCAGCTTGTAACAGCGGAAACAAAGGTTACACCGTAACCGGAACAGTAGAAGGCGCTGCCGATGGCGATACCGTTTATCTGCAAACCGCAGAAGGCCGCCAGCTCGTAAAACTCGATTCTGCAGTCATCACCAACGGAACCTTCACCTTCAAAGGAACGCAGGACAGTGCTGTGAACCGCTATATCACGTGCCAGCCCTCCGGGAAAGAAGGTGTGCTGATGGACTTCTTCCTCGAAAACGGAGCAATCAACATCAAACTGACTTCCGGCGAAGGCGACTCTGCCACCGGTACAGCCAACAATGATATTTACCAACGCATCCGGGACAAGCAAAACGAGCTGAACCGACAGATGAACGCCATCTACCAGTCCATGTCCGACACAGCCCTGACAGACGAACAGCGCGAAGCCAAAGCCAAGCAGATGAATGACCTGGAAGAGCAATATATCGCCACTGCCAAAGAGGGAATCAAACAAAACATCAATAACGCAGTGGGAGTATTCCTGCTCAAGAAGAACCATTATTACATGGATGTGGAAGAACTCGATCCGCTGATGTCGCAAATCCCCGCAGCATACAACAACGACGAAACTATCATCCGCATCAAGGAGAACGTAGAAAAGATGAAAGCCACTGCCGTAGGTCAGAAGTTTACGGACTTTGAAATGCAGACCCCCGAAGGAAAAACGGTAAAACTGTCCGACTATGTGGGCAAAGGCAAAACAGTGCTCGTTGACTTCTGGGCAAGCTGGTGTGGCCCGTGCCGTCGCGAAATGCCCAATCTGGTAGAGGCATACGCCAAATACAAGAACAAGAATTTCGAGATTGTAGGCGTTTCCTTAGACCAGAGCGGTGATTCCTGGAAAGAGGCTATCAAGAAACTGAATATCACCTGGCCGCAGATGTCCGACCTGAAATACTGGAACTGCGAAGGCGCCAAGTTGTATGCCGTAAGCAGCATTCCTCACACTGTACTGATTGACGGTGACGGAATCATCCTTGCACGCGGCTTGCACGGAGAAGAATTGCAAGAGAAATTGGCTGAGGTTCTTAAATAAGCAAAGAAAGCCGGCAGAATATAAGACCAACGGAGATGTGTCAAAATACACTTGACGATTTCTTTTAGGCACGGATTACACGGAAAACACGGATTTCACAAATTTTCTTTATTCTTTTTTTTGTGAAATCCGTGTTTTCCGTGTAATCCGTGCCTAAAAAAGAAACAAATAGTAAGCGGATTTTAGTTTTGACACACATTCGTTGATTTTATAGAATTGGCTTGCGGCCACGCAGACCGGCAAACTGAAATACGCAACCGGCATAATAACATGCTCAGATGAACAGCGTGTGCATTCAGACTGAGAATATACGGTTTGCCATATCCTTAGCCAACCTCACAGTCTTCCACTGTTTCACCTCATCCTCTTCCGAAGGATTGAGAAGGTTATCCGCATCGGGCAGACAGAGTGTCAAATGCTTCATCGGTATATAATTCAACACTTCTTCCATCTTGGCCTGCAATTCATCCAGTTCTTCCTCATCGGGGTAATAAGAAAGCACGAAGCCAAACACAGCTTCCCGTTCATGCACAAACCACAGCAGACGGCTACGGTCGCAAATTCCACAATCGTAATTCAAGAAGTAAGCATCCGCCCCGTGCAACCGTATCAACATATCCGTTGCGGCATGAAACGCTACAAACAATCCTTCGGGACGCTCGCGCAGTACCCGGTTGTTAAGACGGGCAGCTTCATCGGTCAGCATGGATTTGACTCCCTCAAACTGTACATAACGGCAACCCGCCTCATACAACCCTTCCAACAACTTCTTATAAGCGACAGCCAAATCATCCAACAGTATGTTCAAATCCGGATAAACCGACTTCAAACACCCCGCTTCCGTTTCACGAAGAATCCTCATCAACATTTTGCCGGGCGACGGTATATGCTGCTTTGGCAATACATTTTCCGCGGTATTCTTTAGCAAAAAAACAAAATCTTCAAGGATAGGGTGATGAAGCAAACCGATTCTGCCGGTCACTTCCAGCTTCTTTTCCAATGAAGAATCAGCATTGTTTCTGCAACGGATACCTTCCCAGCCTTCCAAAAAGTCATAACTCCGAAATCCGCCATCTGTCACAACCTCTATACCTTCCAGCTTCAATCGCTCCATTAATTTGCATATTTCCTTATTTTCAATGGCACGCAATGCCGACAGGCTGATTTGCCCGTGCTGATATCGGTTTCTTGCATCCCGCAACGTAAAAGGTACACATAATGCTCCCGCAATATCGACCTTAAAAGGTGGAAACAGTTTTCCCATATTCACTTTTCTTTTAACTGATAATAGTTAGAAATTCAAGTCTTTACCCTATTCATACAAAGAACAAAGAGAAGCAAATATAACCAAAGTATTTAAGAAAACAACAAATAAAATCCCTATTTCTCATCTGTCATTTTGAAATAGATTGACAGATATATTATCTCATAATTATCAATAAGATACAATTGTAAAAGCATCAAATTCTATAAAGTTTTCCATTTTGCAACAAAGCATATTTGATTATCAATACATTAACCATTTTTAATCCAACAAAAGTTTTCCAAAACAGAAAACTTACAGAAAACTATCATACCTTTGTTTCGCAATTAACTCCTATTTGTAAAATCTAAAAATACAATCAACATGATACAAACGGTACTCAAGCGTGACGGGCGCATCGTCGGCTTCAATGAAGAGAAAATAGTAACTGCCATCCGCAAGGCCATGCTCCATACGGACAAGGGAGAAGACATGCAACTGATACGCCAGATCACCGACCACATCTCCTTTAAGGGCGATGCCCAGATGACGGTGGAAGCCATTCAGGACCTGGTGGAAATGGAACTGATGAAGAGCAGCCGTAAAGATGTAGCACAGAAATACATTGCCTACCGCAACCAACGCAGCATTGCCCGCAAGGCGAAAACGCGCGATATGTTTCTGGAAATCATCAACATCAAATCCAACGACATCACCCGCGAGAATGCCAATATGAACGCCGACACCCCGGCGGGCATGATGATGAAGTTTGCCAGCGAAACCACCAAACCTTTCGTTGACGACTATCTACTGAGCGAAGAAGTGCTGGATGCCGTCAGCCAAAACTATCTGCACATCCACGATAAGGATTATTACCCCACCAAAAGCCTGACTTGCGTACAGCACCCGCTGGACCGCATCCTTACATACGGCTTCTCTGCCGGACACGGAGAGTCGCGCCCTGCGAAACGCATTGAGACCGCCAGCATACTGGGCTGCATCTCATTGGAAACCGCCCAGAACGAAATGCACGGCGGACAGGCGATTCCCGCGTTCGACTTCTACCTCGCTCCCTACGTGCGCAACAGCTTCATCGAGGAAGTAAAGAACCTGGAAGAGCTGAACGGTGAGGATTACTCACATCTCTACCGGAAAGAGCTCACCGATTACCTGCAACAGCCGCTGGACGGCCTCACCGGCGAGCAGCGCATCATCCAGCATGCCGTGAACAAGACCGTAGCCCGCGTGCATCAGTCCATGGAAGCGTTCATCCACAACATGAACACGATACACTCGCGCGGCGGAAACCAGGTGGTATTCAGCTCCATCAACTACGGTACGGATACTTCCGCCGAGGGACGCTGCATCATCCGCGAACTGCTGAAAAGCACGTACCAGGGCGTGGGCAACGGCGAAACGGCCATCTTCCCCATTCAGATATGGAAAAAGAAACGCGGCGTAAGCTATCTGCCCGAAGACCGCAACTACGACCTCTACCAACTTGCCTGCAAGGTCACCGCACGCCGTTTCTTCCCGAACTTCCTGAACCTGGACGCCACCTTCAACCAAAGTGACGACTGGAAAGCCGACGACCCGAAACGCTACGAGCACGAAGTAGCCACCATGGGATGCCGTACACGCGTATTCGAGAACCGTTTCGGTCCCAAGACATCCATCGGACGCGGCAACCTGTCTTTCTCCACAATCAACATTGTGCGCCTTGCCATAGAGTGCATGGGCATTACGGATAAGGAGCAGCGCATCGCCCGTTTCTTCGCCAAGCTGGATGCCATGCTCGACATCACCGCACGCCAACTGCATGAACGCATGGAGTTCCAGAAGACAGCGTTCGCCAAACAGTTCCCTCTGCTGATGTCCGCTTTGTGGATAGGCTGCGACAAGCTCAAACCGAACGACGACATCTCGTCCGTAATCAATCAGGGTACGCTGGGCATCGGGTTCATCGGTCTGGCGGAATGTCTTGTGGCGCTTTTGGGCAAGCATCACGGAGAGTCGGAAGAGGCTCAGGAACTGGGACTCAGAATCGTGACTTACATGCGCGACCGTGCCAACCAGTTCTCCGACCAATACCAGCATAATTACAGCGTACTGGCCACGCCTGCCGAAGGGCTGTCGGGCAAGTTCACACGTGTAGACCGCAAGAAGTTCGGCTGCCTGCCGGGCATTACGGACCGTGATTATTACACCAACTCCAACCACGTGCCCGTGTACTACAAGTGCAGCGCCCGCCATAAAGCCGAAATCGAGGCCCCCTACCACGACCTGACCCGTGGCGGACACATCTTCTACGTAGAAATTGACGGCGACGCCACCCACAACCCCGAAGTCATTATGCGTGTGGTGGACATGATGGACCGGTACAACATCGGTTACGGCTCGGTAAACCACAACCGTAACCGCTGCCTGGACTGCGGATACGAAAACTCTACCATCAACCTGGAAGCCTGTCCCAAGTGCGGCAGCACTCACATCGACAAGCTACAGCGCATCACCGGCTATCTGGTAGGTACTACCGACCGCTGGAATCAAGCCAAGCTCGCCGAGCTGAACGACAGAGTAATCCATGAAAATTAAAAGTTGAATAGTGCTTTCCATTCTTGATATAATAGAAGATACCACGGTGGACGGTCCGGGATTCCGTACCGCCATCTACGCAGCCGGATGTCCCAACGGATGTCCGGGCTGTCATAATCCGGAATCGTGGGACATCAACCGCGGACGCTGGATGAGCACCGATGAAATACTGCAAAAGGTGCTTGCCGACAGCTTTGCCGATGTGACATTCAGCGGTGGCGACCCTATGTACCAGCCCGAAGGCTTCACCGAACTGGCACATGCCATCAAGCGGCAGAGCCGGAAGAACATCTGGTGCTATACGGGGTATACATTTGAAACGTTACTGCACAATCCCCGCCAGGCAAAACTGTTGGAGTACATCGACGTGCTGGTGGACGGCAAATTCAAAGAAGAGCTGCGCGACGAAGACCTCTACTTCCGTGGCAGCAGCAACCAACGGCTGATAGACGTACAAGCGTCGCTGAAAGCCAAAAAAGCGGTGGATTACGTTTACAACCCGAAGTTATAACTCCTTTCACTGTATTATATCTTTCTCTATATAGACATAAACCTATACCTCCATTGGGTACAATGAATATCACCGTGGGATACCGACAATACCAACGGTTGGTATTCATCGTACCCTATGTTGGTAGCCGTTGTACCAAACGTTGGTATCCGACGTACCAAACATTGGTACTTTCCATACCAGCCTTTGGTACTTTCCGTACCCCATAGAGGTATCTGCCATTCTCCCCTATAAACCATAAAGGATTGCTTACGCCGGCAAAAAAGAAGCAAGCGTTTCTCCAACCGCCCTGCCTACTTTTCTTTATATATTTTCAGCCATATAAAATTCTTTCTCGTTTTTATTTCCTACATTTGCCACCGTCAAAAGAATCTATAACAAAATACCGAACCCGTGAAACGCAATCAATCCCCTGCACAGACGATACGCTTCCGCCGCTGGAGCCGGAAGTCGTACGCCGCATTCGCCAGCATAGGCAGATGCGTCACAATCGGTTGTCTGCGCAAGAACGTGGCCGACAGTTCGCTGCGGAAGCAGGACACGGTTCGGACTATCCCCTATTCTATTCACACCATGACTATCGACGAACTGAAAGCCCGGGTGCTGGCAGGCATAGACATATCGCCCGACCAAGCTGCCTGGCTGGCGAATACCGCCGACCGTGAAGCGCTTTACGCCGCTGCACACGAGATTACCGTACAATGCTCGCAGCATGAGTTTGACATGTGCTCCATCATCAACGCCAAGTCGGGACGCTGCCCCGAAAATTGCAAATGGTGCGCACAATCTTCCCACTATCACACCCGAGCCGACGTTTACAACCTACTCTCCGCTGAAGAATGCCTCGAACAGGCACAATACAATGAACGGCAGGATGTCAACCGCTTCTCCCTCGTTACGAGCGGACGGAAACCCTCTCCCAAACAATTGGAACAACTCTGTAATACAGTGCGCTACATGCGCCGCCACTCATCCATACAATTATGCGCATCCTTAGGCCTGCTGGCCGAAGAAGAGCTACGCGCCCTGCACAATGCCGGCGTCACCCGCTACCACTGCAACCTGGAAACAGCCCCCTCTTTCTTCCCCACCCTGTGCAGCACGCACACGCAGGAAGACAAGCTGCGCACCTTGCAGGCAGCCCGCAACGCAGGCATGGACATTTGCAGCGGCGGCATCATCGGTATGGGCGAGACGATGGAACAACGCATTGAGTTTGCTTTCACCCTGAAAGAGCTGGGGGTACAATCCATTCCCATCAACCTGCTCAGCCCCATTCCGGGCACTCCGCTGGAGAACCGCCCGCCGCTGACGGAAGAAGAGGTATTGGTGACCGTCGCCCTGTTCCGCTTCATCAACCCCACCGCCTACCTGCGCTTTGCCGGCGGACGCTCGCAACTGAGCAAGGATGCGGTGAAGAAGTCCTTATATATAGGTATCAACTCGGCTATCGTGGGCGACCTGCTGACGACGCTCGGCTCCAAAGTTTCCGATGACAAGAAACTGATAGAAGAAGCCGGATACGAGTTCTGCGGTTCGCAATTTGACCGCGAGCACCTGTGGCATCCATACACCTCGACCACCCATCCGCTGCCTGTATATAAGGTGAAGCAGGCGGACGGGGCAACGATTACGCTGGAAAGCGGGCAGACCCTGATAGAGGGAATGTCCTCCTGGTGGTGCGCCGTGCACGGTTACAATCATCCGGTACTGAACCGGGCAGCCACGGAGCAGCTCGGCAAGATGTCGCACGTCATGTTCGGCGGACTGACGCACGACCCTGCCATCGAGCTGGGCAAACTGCTGCTGCCGCTGGTTCCGCCGTCCATGCAGAAGATATTCTATGCCGACTCCGGCTCGGTGGCTGTGGAAGTGGCCCTGAAAATGGCCGTACAGTACTGGTATGCCAAAGGGCAAGGGGCTTCGTCGCAGAGTACCCCCGTCAAGAAGCAGAACTTCGTCACCATCCGCAGCGGCTATCACGGAGATACGTGGAATGCCATGTCGGTGTGCGATCCGGTGACGGGGATGCACTCGCTGTTCGGCTCGGCACTGCCCGTGCGGTACTTCGTTCCGCAACCCCGCTCGCGTTTCGACGGCGAATGGGATCCGGAAGATATCCGCCCGCTACAGGAAACCATCGAACAGCATGCCGACGAGCTGGCCGCCCTGATACTGGAGCCCGTGGTGCAGGGTGCAGGCGGCATGTGGTTCTATCATCCGCAGTATCTGCGCGAAGCGGCAAAGCTATGCCGCGAACACGGCCTGCTGCTTATCTTCGATGAAATAGCGACGGGCTTCGGACGCACCGGAAAGCTGTTTGCCTGGGAACATGCCGGAGTAGAACCGGACATCATGTGCATAGGCAAGGCACTGACCGGCGGCTACATGACGCTTTCCGCCGTACTGGCCACCAACGAAGTGGCGGACACCATCTCCAACCACGCCCCGGGTGCATTCATGCACGGGCCCACGTTTATGGGCAACCCGCTGGCATGCGCCGTGGCATGTGCATCGGTACGCCTGCTCACGTCTCCCGAATACAACTGGCAGGAGAAGGTGGCGCGCATCGAAGCGCAGTTGAAGCAAGAGCTGGAACCCGCGCGCCAACTGCCGCAAGTGGCGGATGTGCGCGTACTCGGAGCCATCGGCGTGATAGAGACCAAACGTCCGGTGGACATGGCATGGATGCAACGGCGCTTCGTCGAGGAAGGTATCTGGGTGCGTCCGTTCGGCAAGCTGGTGTATCTGATGCCGCCCTTTATCATCAAACCGGAACAGCTCGGCACACTGACGAAGGGACTGATTAAGATTATAAAAGAGATAAGAGATTAAAGTTACAAAAGAAATAAGGGAACAATAAACTTCCTTATATTTCAAAAACAAACATAGTCAATGAGCACTATATCGCACATGCAGCAAGAGCTGCAACTTCTTGAAGAGCACAGCAACCTGCGCCACCTGCCCCGGATGGTACACGACGGCAGGGATGTCATCGTGGACGGCAAACGCATGCTGAACCTCTCATCCAACGACTACCTGGGGCTGGCATCCGACCGGGCCTTGCGCGAGGAATTCCTGCGCACGCTCACCCCCGACACGTTCCTGCCCACCTCTTCTTCTTCCCGGTTGCTGACGGGCAACTTCACCGTTTACGAAGAGCTGGAAGCCGAACTGGCACGCCTTTTCGGTACGGAAGCCGCACTGGTGTTCAACAGCGGGTATCATGCCAACACGGGCATCCTGCCCGCCGTAAGCGATGCACAGACGCTGATACTTGCCGACAAGCTCGTCCATGCCAGCCTGATTGACGGCATCCGCCTGTCTGCCGCCAAATGCATCCGCTACCGCCACAACGATTTGGCACAACTGGAACGACTGCTCAAAGAGCACCACTCCGCCTTTCGCCAAATCATCATCGTCACCGAAAGCATCTTCAGCATGGACGGCGACCAAGCCGACCTGCCCGCCTTGGCAGAACTGAAACGCCGGTACGGCAATGTGCTGCTCTACGTGGACGAGGCCCACGCTTTCGGCGTGCGCGGCAGGCAGGGACTCGGTTGCGCCGAGGAGTCCGGCTGCACCGGAGACATCGACTTCCTTGTCGGCACGTTCGGCAAGGCGGCAGCATCCGCAGGCGCTTACATCGTATGCCGGAAGGTGATACGGGAATACCTCGTCAACCGCATGCGCACACTTATCTTCACCACCGGACTGCCCCCCGTAAACATCGCTTGGACACTGTTTGTCGTGCGCCGGCTGGCAGACATGCGGAAACGGCGCGAGCACCTGGCACACATCAGCCGGACGCTTCGCGAAGCCCTGCAGGCACAAGGATACACCTGCCCCGGCGCCAGCCACATCGTCCCGATGATTATCGGGCAGAGTGCGGATACCGTGCTGAAAGCAGAGGCCTTGCAACGGCACGGCTTTTACGCCCTGCCCGTGCGCCCGCCTACAGTGCCGGAAGGAACGTCGCGCATCCGTTTTTCGCTGACAGCGGATATCAGGCAAGAGGAAATAGAAGAACTGAAGAAAAGAACGGAGAACTTGAAATAACCCGAAAATACTTTAAGCAATGCCCGTAACAGACGGCATTGGAATATTAACCGAAATGCATCTTCATACAGAAGGGCATCTTCATCTAACAAAAAAGAACAATGAAACAAGTGTACATTATCAACGAGAACCATCCCCAGTTACTCCTTTTCTTTGCCGGTTGGGCAGCGGACGAAACTCCCTTCAAGCAGTACCGTCCCAAAGACATGGACTACATGATTTGCTACGACTACCGCACGCTGGATTTCGACTATTCCATCTTCGACCGTTACCGGCAAGTAAACGTGGTAGCCTGGTCCATGGGTGTGTGGATGGGCTCTCTCATACTGAGCCAAGTCCCCCGGGACAAGGTGTTCAGCCTGGCGTTCAACGGAACTACATACCCCATCGACAATCTGGAAGGTATCCCCGTGAACACCTTTCAGGCTACTCTCGACGGGCTTACCCCCGCAACGCTCCAGAAGTTCCTGCGCCGCATGTGCAAGGACAGCAACGCCTACAAGGCATTCATGGAAGTGACTCCCCGACGGGACTTCGACGAAATAAAGGAAGAACTGAGGCTCATTCTGGAGCGGTACTTCGATCTGTTCGGAGACGCAAATAACAAAAGTTACGACAAGGAAAAGGAAGATAAGTATGAGGCAAACATCGAAAAGTATAACTACGAATACAACTACGCCTTCATCGGCAAGAACGACCGGATTTTCCCGCCCGAAAACATGGAGATGAACTTTTGCGACCTGATAGACTGCCATCCGGTCCTGACGGACAACGCACACTATGACGAGTCCATGTTCCGCTTTCTGCTGCAAGATATGTGGGAGATGACTGCCAGTGAATTCAGATATCATGTCAAAACCATAAATATTGAATGAAACGAAACAGAAGATGATTTGCAGTACCATTCAATCCATCGACAAAGCCCTCGTTGCAAGACGCTTTGCCCATGCACGGAATACGTACGGCCGAGAAGCTCTTGTGCAGCAGCAGGTGGCGGAGAAGATGCTGCGCCTGCTCACGAAACATGCCTGCCCGTCTGCTGCGGCACACAACGGCGAGGGCAATACGCGAAGTTTGTCAGGCAACGCCGCCCCTTTCCGCCATATCGTAGAGTTCGGATGCGGAACCGGGTGCTACTCCCGTTTGCTGCTGCACGCATTGCAACCGGAAACTCTGTTGCTCAATGACTTGTGTCCCGAAATGAGGGAGTGTATCTGCGATTTGTTGCCGGTCGGTGAACCTCTGCCTCATAAACCTCTACTTTACGATGATAAAGTAGAACTCTACGGCGCTAAAGTGCCACTTGAGAAAGCTAAAGTGCCACTTTACGGAAACCCGCTTATATCCCCTACCGTCAGCTTTTTGCCGTGTGATGCGGAAACTCTTGATTTCCCGCAAGGGACAGACCTGATAACGTCCTGCTCCACCCTGCAATGGTTTGCCGATACGGAACGGTTCTTCACCCGCTGCCACTACTTCCTATCGGACGGTGGCATTCTCGCATTCAGCACTTTCGGCAAGAGGAATATGCAGGAGATACATACCCTGACCGGACACGGACTGAAGTACTTCTCGCTCGAAGAACTGAAAGCCTTGCTGTCTTCCCGCTTCGAGGTTCTTTATGCCGAAGAAGAGATTGTCTCCCTGCCATTCGGCACTCCGCTCGAAGTGTTGCAACACCTCAGACAAACCGGCGTTACCGGGACGGAAAAGAGAGTCTGGACGCGCGGACGCCTGCAAAGTTTCTGCGAGGAATATATCCGGATGTACGGCAAGGACAACCGCAGCGTTTCGCTGACTTATCACCCGATTTATGTAATAGCGAGAAAAAGAGGAAGGACAAAGTAAGAAGCATAAGGGATGAAGTACAAAATATGAAGCATAAGATACGAAATGTAAAGTATAAGGTATGAAGTATGAGGTATAAGAGATTTGAAAATAAAGGATGAGGAATTCGGTAAACACATAGGTGATAAGAGGTATGAGCACCGATGTTTAATCAGTTAATTTACATAAAGATATAAAGAATTATGAAACCAAACATTTATTTCATCAGCGGCATTGATACGGATGCCGGAAAAAGCTATTGCACTGCCTGGTATGCCAAGCAGCTATCCCGAAACGGACAGCGTGTCATCACCCAGAAATTCATTCAAACCGGCAATACCGGACACTCCGAGGACATCGACCTGCACCGCCGCATCATGGGCACCGGCTATCTGCCTGAGGATAACGAGGGTCTTACAATGCCCGAAATCTTCTCCTATCCCTGCTCTCCCCATCTTGCGGCACGCATCGACAACCGTCCTATCGACTTCGACAAAATAGAGAACGCCACGCAGGAGCTTGCCCGCCGCTACGACACCGTACTCGTGGAAGGAGCCGGCGGACTGATGGTTCCCCTGACCGGAGAATATCTCACCATAGACTACATTGCCGATAAGAACTATCCCCTTATCTTCGTGACATCCGGCAAGCTGGGCAGTATCAATCACACCCTGCTAAGCCTTGAAGCCATCGGGCACCGGGGAATCACGCTCGACACCGTACTGTACAACCTTTATCCCACGGTAGAGGACAAGACCATACAGAACGATACGATGCAATACATACGGGAGTATCTTTCCAGGCATTTCCCCGGAACGAAGTTTGAGGTTGTGCCGGAAATAAATAATCTGCATCAGACCATGTAATCTGTGACGAATTTCGTACCTTTGCACGTTATAAAACGTCATAGGACACATGGAAGCATTTACATTCGATACAACCGAGCAGATATTACTCGCAGCGACGGGAACTCTTTTTATCATCCAAGCCCTTTATTACCTTTGCCTGTACAACCGCATCCACCTGCGCAGCCGTGCCGTGAAGCGCGGCAATGTACACTTCTCGCAGGAGCTCCCGCCGGTGTCGGTCATCATCTGCGCACGTGAAGAATGCGAAAACCTGCGGCGTAACCTGAAAGCTGTGCTGGAGCAGGATTATCCGCAATTTGAGGTTATCGTCATCAATGACGGAAACACGGACGAAAGCGAAGATTACCTCACTTTGCTGGAAGAGAAATACCCGCACCTCTACCACAGCTTTGTCCCCGACTCTTCCCGCTACATCAGCCGGAAGAAGCTTGCCGCCACTCTCGGCGTGAAAGCCAGCAAATACGACTGGCTCGTCTTTACCGAAGCCAACTGCTGCCCGCAAAGCAACCAATGGCTGCGGCTGCTGGCACGCAACTTCACCTCGCGTACGCAAGTTGTCTTGGGATATAGCGGCTATGAACGCGGTAAAGGCTGGCTGCACAAGCGCATAGCTTTCGACAATCTGTTCACTTCCATGCGCTACCTCGGCTTTGCGCTTGCCGGAAGCCCGTATATGGGCATCGGGCGTAACCTTGCCTACAGCAAGGAGTTGTTTTACGAACACAAAGGGTTCTCTGCACATCTCAACCTTCAGCGCGGCGATGACGACCTGTTCGTCAATCATGTAGCCACTGCCGAAAATACCCGCGTGGAAACCGATGCGGATGCCACCGTACGCATGCAACCCGTATTCCGCGCAAAAGACTGGCGGGAAGAGAAAATCGGTTACGCATCTACCGCCCGCCTCTATCACGGCATGCAACGCTGGCTTGCCGGACTGGAAACCACTACCCGCCTCGCGTTCCATGCCGCATGGATGGCTACGCTCGCAACAGCCATACTGCATTTCCACTGGCTGGCGGCAGGCATTGCATTCCTCGTCTGGATACTCCGGTTTATCCTACAAGCCATCATCGTCAACAAGACTGCCAAGGATTTGAACGACCGGCGCAGATACTACTGGTCGCTGCCCGTGTTCGATGTACTCCAGCCGCTGCAATCTCTCCGCTGGAAGCTCTACTGTCTGTTTAGAAAGAAAAGCGAATTCCTGAGAAAATAAATGAGGAATTACCCTACTCGTAGCGCATGGAATTTGCCGGATGAATCCGTGTAATGAGGTAGGACGGTCCTAACAGCATAGCGATTGAAGCCAGCAGCGTGCCGACATTCAGCAACAAGAAAAGCCAAAGATTGAAAGATACGGGAACGGTGTCCATATAATAGGTTTCCGGGTCGAGACGGAACAAGCCGAACCACTTCTGGATAAAATAGAAAGCCAATCCTATTACATTGCCCCACAGCATTCCTTTTCCGATGAGGAATACCGCCAGCCAAAGAAACAGTTTGCGGATAGTGAGGTTGTTCGCTCCCAAAGATTTCAGAACGCCAATCATGGAGGTGCGCTCTATGATGATTATCAGCAGTCCCGAAACCATGGTAAACCCGGCAACGCCAATCATCAGAATAAGGATAACCCATATATTGACATCCAAGATGCCGAGCCATGCAAAAATCTGCGGGTTCAACTGCTCTACGTTGAGTACACAGTATTCTGCCCCGTAAGGGTCGGGATGCCGGCCCACTTCATCGGCTATCCGGTAGGTGGTTTCTTCCAGTTTATCGTAGTCGTACAACTCCAGCTCCACTCCGCTCACCTGGTCGGGATGCCACTTGTTCAGACGGTTCACCAGGCACAGGTCTGTAAGCAGGAACAGGTTGTCGTATTCGGAAAAGTTGGTCTGGTAGATGCCGACGATTGTCAGGCGGCGGGCACGCACATCGTCCTGTATGTAGTAGGTGTCTATCTTGTCGCCGAGCTTCAGCTTTAGTTTGTCGGCTATCGCCTTTGAAATGACCACACGGTTGGTAGAAGCCGAGTCGCTGAACTGCGGAAACTCTCCCTCTATCAGGTGACGGCGGAAGAAAGAACTGCCATACTCCGGCCCTATACCTTTCAATACCATACCCTGAAAGGCATCGGACGTCTTTATCATCCCCGGCTTGGTGGAATAGCGTTGCACGTGTTTCACACCGGAATTATCCGCAAGAGCGGCAAGCATGCTGTCCGTCACGGCTATGGGGCGGGTTTCAAAAGAACGCGCCGCATCCGAATTGCTAATCTGGATATGCGAGCCGAAACCGATTATCTTATCGCGTACCTCGCTCTTGAAACCGATTATCACCGACACGGCAATAATCATCACCGCCAACCCGATAGCAACACCGATAGTTGCTATCAGCACGGCAGGACGGGAAACTTGCTTTCCGACATCGGAACTGCGGTAAATACGCAGCGCTATGAAACGGGATAAATTCATCAGTAGTATTATATATCTTCTATTCCGTACGTCCCGGATAGGCTTCGAGCGCTTTGGAAAGCACAAACAGCGCACGGATCAAATCTTCCTTCTTCAAGACGTAAGCGATGCGCACTTCGTTGCGGCCGGAACCCGGAGTGGTATAAAAGCCGGAAGCCGGAGCCATGAAAACGGTCTGCCCTTCGTACTGGAATTCGGAAAGACACCATGCGCAGAACTTGTCCGAATCGTCTACGGGCAGCTTGGCCACGGTATAGAACGCTCCCATCGGAATGGGCGAATATACGCCGGGGATACGGTTCAGACCGTCAATCAGGCATTTACGGCGTTCTACATACTCGTCGTAGGTATCGCGCAGATAGTCTTCGCCGGCATCCAAAGACGCTTCGGCAGCAATCTGACCTATCAACGGCGGACTCAAACGCGCCTGGCAGAACTTCATAACGGCATCGCGTATCTCTTTGTTCTTCGTTATCAGCGCACCTATACGGATACCGCATTCGGAATAACGCTTGGAAACGGAATCAATCAGGACTACATTGTTCTCGATGCCTTCCAGATGGCAGGCGGAGATGTATGGAGAACCCGTATAGATGAACTCGCGATACACCTCGTCGGAGAAGAGGAAGAGGTCGTACTTCTTCACAAGGTCGCGTATTTGATTCATTTCACGGCGGGTATAAAGGTAGCCGGTAGGATTGTTGGGGTTACAAATCAGGATGGCACGCGTACGTTCGTTTATCAGCTCCTCGAACTTCTCCACCTTAGGCAGCGAGAATCCCTCTTCGATGGTCGTTGCAATCGTACGTATCCTGGCTCCGGCAGAGATGGCAAACGCCATGTAATTGGCATAAGCCGGTTCGGGCACGATAATCTCGTCACCCGGATTGAGGCATGCCATGAAAGAGAACAGCACCGCTTCCGAACCGCCGGATGTAATGATTATGTCATCCGCAGTGAGCTTAATGTTGTACTTATCGTAATACCCCACCAACTTCTCGCGATAGCTGCGATAACCGGCACTGGGACTGTACTCCAATACCTTACGGTCAATATTACGGATGGCGTCAATCGCGACTTGCGGTGTAGGCAGGTCGGGCTGTCCGATATTGAGGTGGAATACATGGATGCCCCGTTGCTTGGCTGCATCTGCCAAGGGAGCCAGCTTTCTGATAGGAGATGCGGGCATCTCCATCCCGCGAATAGAAATTGTTGGCATGAGTTTTTATATCATTTTATCATTTAAGTTGCAAATGTAGTGATTTATTTGATACCAAAGGGAAGCAAAGACATAAAAACTTTAAAAACCTTATCTATATTAAAAACACTATGCTATTTAAAAAGAATCTTGTACCTTTGAAATAGTAAACAAATGAACAACCACAACCGTTTTATCTTAAACCAACTTTTAAAATAGTAAGTAACGCTATGGTCATCAACCTAATAACTTTTGCTTCACTGCTACATAAGCAAGCATCAGTCCGCAGTTCCCATGAAATAATCCTGAACGAACTGGAAAAATATTTCACCGTCAATTTCATAGATTACCAAGATATCAACAAGCTGTCTCCCGACGATTTCAGCATCCTGTTTATCGCCACCGGCGGAGTGGAACGGCTGGTTATCCAGCATTTCGAGGCTCTTCCCCGCCCTGCCATCATCCTGGCAGACGGTATGCAGAACTCGCTTGCCGCCGCCCTCGAAATATCTTCCTGGCTGCGCAGCCGGGGAATGAAAAGCGAAATCCTGCATGGCGAACTGTCCGAAATTATCAAACGCATTTTTGTACTGCACAGCAATTTCATGGCACAACGCGGCCTCTACGGAATGCGTATCGGCGTGATAGGCACTCCGTCGAGCTGGCTCATTGCCAGCAACGTGGATTATCTGCTTGCCAAACGACGCTGGGGAGTGGAATACACAGACATCGCACTGGAACGCGTGTACGAATATTACAACCAAATCACGGATGATGAAGTAGGCGAAGCATGTGCCGGCCTTGCCGGAAAAGCGCTTGCCTGCCGGGAAGCGTCGCCCGAAGATATGATAAAGGCAATGCGCCTGTACCGCGCCATCCGGAAGATTGTGGACGAAGACCGTTTAAGCGCACTCACCCTGAGTTGTTTCCGCCTGATAGAACAGACGGGCACTACCGGCTGCCTGGCGCTTTCCCTGCTGAATGACGAGGGCATCATTGCCGGATGCGAAGGCGATTTGCAGTCCGTCTTCACCATGCTCGCTGCCAAAGTGCTCACAGGCAAACCTGCTTTCATGGCCAATCCTTCCATGATTAATGCACGCACCAACGAAATCATATTGGCGCATTGCACCATCGGCATCGCACAGACAGAGCAGTTCATCATCCGCAACCACTTTGAAACGGAAAGCGGCATCGGCATACAGGGAATATTGCCTACCGGAGACGTGACAATCGTGAAATGCGGCGGAGAATGTTTGGACGAATATTACCTCGGCACGGGTACACTGACCGAAAACACCAACTACATCAATATGTGCCGCACACAGGTACGTATCAAGATGAACGCCCCGGCGGAATATTTCCTGAGAAATCCGTTGGGCAACCATCACATCATGCTGCATGGCAACTACGAACTGATGCTCGACGAGTTCCTGCAATCCAACGGATGCAAAAGGATAGAATAAACTCTAAAACCGACCGGCAATCATATTACATCATCACTCATGCGGACTTCAAAGCGGGTTCCTCTGCCCGGCTTTGAAGTCACCGTAATGGTTCCGTGTATACGTTCCACAATTGTCTGGCAGATACTCAACCCTAAACCGGCCCCTTGCGTAAAGCTGTCCGCCTTATAGAAACGCTCGAAGATATGCTTCTGGTCTTCATCGGATATACCCGCTCCGGTATCTTCCACAAAGACGGTTGTATATCCGGATTCATCCACTCTATATCCTAAAGTGATGCTCCCTTGCACGGTAAACTTCTTGGCATTGTTAATCAGATTATTCAAAACCTGCTTCAAGCGTACGGCATCGGTAGTGATATACTTGTCGGCCCCTTCCGGAAAATCGGTGCATAATTCCACTCCCTGCGGCATGCTCAGCCTCTGGGAGTCGTAAACTTCCTGCATGATAAACGTAAGATTGTAAGAAGAGAACTGAAAATCCATTGTGCCCGATTCGATGCGCGAGAGGTCCAGAATATCATTAATCAGAGCCAGCAACAACGTGCAGTTTATATTGATAGTCTCGACAAACTGCTGTACTTCTTCCGAAGAAAAGGCTTGCAGGTCTTTCAACAAATCGGAGAAACCGACTATCGCATTCAACGGAGTACGTATCTCATGGCTCATGTTGGCAAGGAACGCCGATTTCAGTCTGTCAGCCTGCAAGGCACGGTCACGGGCCGCGATAAGTTCCTCTTCGGTGTCTTTATAACGCTGGATACTCTGGCATACACCCAATACCCTATAAGGTATATCTACCGTGAGCCCCTCATAAGCGGTACTCCGGAACTCCCACCACTCATATCCGCCATCTGCGTTTTGCAGCCGGAAACTCATGCGCGAGTTCGGCTCATGCCCCAGCATGATATTGTCGAAATGCCTGCATGTGCGGGAAAGGTCTTCCGGATGGACAATCCGATCCAGTTCTTCCCTCGAGATATAGTCCGTATTGTCGTAGCAATTGAAACGTTGCAGCAGTCCGTCGGGAAAATGGAAGCATTTCAACCGTGTGTTGTACTGCCACGGATAAATGGAACTTTCCTCAATAGCCATATTGAAAAAACGCTTCTGCATCTCTTCTTCGGATATATTACGGCAGACAATTGCCATACCCGTCAGTTTGTCTTTCGCAAAGATAGGAACCACCTCGCCCGAAACAGGGAAATAAGTACCTTTGGTATTCTCCTGCATGAATGCCTTTTCCGGTATAATGACAGGCTTCCTATCCTGTATCACCTGTTTCAACAGAGCCTGCAGGATATTCTCGCCATTCATGTAAATATGGAGAATAGAACCGGCAACCTGTCCTTCGTACGGACGCGTCGTATACATTTCTGCAGGCAATCCCAGCATCTCCACTAAAGCCCGGTTCACAAAATGGATTCTCAAATCCATATCATACGTAACCAGTCCGTCGCGAATAGAACAGAATATCTTATCGAATTCATCCCGCTGTTCCACCAGACGGTGTTGTATCAGCAGACGGGTCTGCGCATGTATTCGCTTGCGCGATTCACGCCGGTTGCTCCGATAGAGCCAGACTACAAGAAATGCCAACGCACCCACTATCACCGAATAGAACAGAATAAACCAAGCCTGATAGCGGTCCATCAGAGGAATGTTCAAAACGATTCCCCGTTTTTCAACACTATCCACATCTACATGGAAGAAATCCAACTGTTTGTAGTCGAACAATAACTTGCCGCCCAGGTCTCCTATTCCGAATGAAGCAGGCGACCGGCCCTTCAGAATACTTGCCGCCTGTATGCCCGCAGCATAAGTATCTGCCGCCGGTTCTACATCATAAACACATAAAACACCGCTTGTCATTGCCAGGTTTTGATTGGCAAATACAGGAGCTTTCAATTTCAGGGAAAGAAAAGGAATCCACTTAGGGGCGATAACAATGTACTTATGGGCATGATAATCGTAACAAATAGACGTTATGAGAGAGTTGAGGGACTTTCTCTGCACATTCAGTTCCTTAAAACTGTATTCGGGATGTTTCTTATGAAAAGACTCCCAGGCTTCTTCTACCGCTTCCACTCCCTTAGCACTCAAAAAACTGCTGTCCGACAGGCAGACAATCTCCTTACGTGCAGGAAACAAACGTATGGCTTCCTCAAGCAACACATTAAAATCCGTTACTGAAGTGAAGCCCGAGACATTCGGCATACGGTCGAACAACTTCCTGTCAGGATATTTAATGCCCGAAACAACTACCGGTATCTGATACGGCAAAGAGTCGCCGCAGTGAGTCAAGGTAAAGAAAGCCTCATCGCTGGACGTCACAATCAAATCCGTATTCCGCTGTCTGGCCCGTTCGCATATGCGGCGCATGATGACACACTCCGAAGCAAACGTCCAAAAATCGGCATTCAGATACTCTATAACCACGTTTGCTTTTACACCGCCCTCTTCCAAGCCGTCCTGCAAACCGGCAATAAGGTTATTATGCCAGGAAGAGCTGTTTGTGTATGATTGTATGAAAAGTACATTATAATTGGTTTCCGCAGCCGAAAGCGTCCCCGATATCATGCATAAGAAAGCTAATGAACATGTTAAGAAAAAGTGTTTTCCCATTCCGTTTGTTTTGATTTGTCTGCGTAAACTTCTTTATAACTACGCAAATATACAAGCTTATATCGAGAATATACATCTTTTCTTAAAAAACTTTATTCATCATGCAATGCTTCTGCCGGGTGTACTTTCATCGCTCCATAAGCAGGATACCAGATTCCGGCAACAATCATCAGCGCCATAAGCAGCCATGTCAAGGCAAGAGCCGGCAGGAAGCGTCCGGCATCGAAAGGCATCTTGCCCACATCCACCAGTTCGGCATAACCGATATTGAAAGCGATGACAGCCGCCGGTACGGCTGCCAGCGTAAGCAGCAACACCCCTTCGTACATGAGACAGGAGAAAATCCCCCGGCGCGAACTGCCCAGCGCCAGCCTCAGCGCAACCTCTTTACGGCGTTGCTGCGTACGGAACCAGAATGTGCCGATAACGCCCAAGAAGATATTCAACAGCAGGAAACCGAGCACGCAAAGCTGCGTCTTCCATTCGTTCATGTCTTCCAGCTCGCAGATTTCGCGCAAATGGCTGAAAGGTGTAATGTCCAGCAGATACAGATTACCTACCTGATAAAGGCGGTCGGCATCATTCATCAGCTTTTCGGCAAAGTTCTTATCGGCATCTTCGGAAACGCGCAGGCTGACTGTGACATAACGGGGATCGCCGAAATTCCGTAACCTCTTCGCATTGAGCGGAAGGGCTGCAAAAGCCCCGCCCCACTGCGACGGGGTATGGAAATGCGACCAGCGCACGGGCGTTCCCACCGCACCGATGCGACGGCGGATGTCCTTACCGTAGTTCAACAGCAAGACTTCCCGCCCTAGTAAGGATGCACTGCCTCCCAATTCCGGATGTCCTTCGGTGAGATTGGAAGATACCACCGGCTCGTCATTGCGGAATGCAGCCTCTACCTTGGCAAACTCCGCTTCCTCCGTAAAGGCATAACGGAACACGCGGAAAAAGTCTGCCTCCACCCAAAGAAGACGAACATTGACAGCCACAGAGTCAATACCCAAATCAATACTGTTACTGCCCTCATTGTACGGAAAGCAGTTTTGCGAAAGGGCAACGGCCTCTACGCCGGGGCAGTGGCGCAGCCTGTCCGTAAGCCGGAGCAAATCGTCCATATCATCATCGGCAGTCAGCTCCGGATTATAAAGAGGCGAGTCCTCTCCCAGCTTGCTTACGGTGATGTTGTAGCAGTGCTCCGTATCGAATCCCATCGGAGCGTGATAGACCCGTGCGGTGACAAGCGTCCAGTCCACAATATACCACAGCACGACAAAGACCAGCAGCAGCTCCACAAAGAGAAAAAGATTGCTGTTCCACTCGTTCTTTATTTGTTTCAATATTGTTTTCATAAGCATCGTTTACCTTTGATTGATCGCATCCGTTATATTCATTCTCGAAGCCCTCCATGCCGGTATGCCTGCCGAAAGGATGTTCATCAGCAAACAGAAACCGAAAGCTGCAAGGAATGCCCAGGGCGAAAGCAGCATGCCCGGTGTCAGGGCGGTTTCCCCGCTGAGGTAGGCATTGGTGCTGTTGTTGAAAAGGAAACCGTTCAGCAGGAAGGTGGCGGCGTAACTCAGCGCAAGTCCCAACACGCCGGCAAACAATGTCAGCAACAGGTTCTCAAAGAATATCTGGCGTATCAGTTCGCCACCCGTAGCCCCGAAAGCCTTGCGCACACCTATCTCCGCCATACGTCTGCGCATACGGGAGAGCGTCATGCTGCTCAGGTTGATGGCAGGTACAAGCAACAGGATGGCGATAACGAGCATATAGCGCAGGATAATGGCTTTGGTGTCGGGCGTTTCGCTCCACTTGCGGTAAAGGTTGGTAAACTGTTCATCGGGTTGCCCGCGATAGAACACTTCCGAGTCGCGCAGGCTGTCGTTATACTTACGGCGAAGTTGCTCCGCCTCCTCACGGATAGCCGGAAAATCGGCTGCGGAACGCGCAAGGATAACCGCCCTCATCTGTCCTACGGTCTCCTCCCACCACGCCAGCTGGGCAATGTCTGTGGACGTATAAGGAATCCACACCTGCGCATAGGCGGAAGTGGCCAGTACGGACACATCCGTCACCACACCGGATATACGGTACTCTACATAGTTCAACTGCACCGTCTTTCCCGCAACGTCCGTTGTGCCGAACAGGCGGCGCGCCACCGCAGCGCTCAACACGGCACATGGCACTCCGGCATCGCTGTCGGCCTTGGTAAACGCCTTGCCGCTGAGAAAGCGGAACCGGAAGATATGCCAAAAGGCGTCGTCCGTCTGCACCATGTCGGCCGTGACCTTGTTGCCTGCCGGCAGGGACACACGTACCTTTTCGGGCAAGGAAACCAACGTTACCGCCTCCGCCGTAGTGAGATTCTTAAAGCACTCGCGCCCCGTACGCACCGACATGCGGGCGTTGGATGAATCGCCGTTGCTCCCGCCCTTGTTCTTGACGGACATGGCAGACACATACAGCGAACGGCTGCGATTCACCTCGGGCTCGCAGTCCACGAGCCGCACCTGAAAAGTGATGACAAGTACCATAATCATGCAGATGGCCAATGCCGTACCCAGTACGGAAACCCATGTTATGATGGGATTCTCGCGCAAGTGATATAGCGCTTGCTGAAAGTAAAGACGTATCATATTCCGTTATCTGTTTAACTTCCTAAAATCATTCATCATGCAGCGCCTCTGCCGGTTGTACCTTCATCGCCCTGCGTGCCGGAATGCCTATACCAATCGCAATCATCAATCCTATCAGCAGGAAGCTGATGGCAGCGCAAAGCAACAAACGCTCCCACTCCAAAGTCGTACCGTTGCGCCAGGAGTTCAGTTCCATGCTTGCCAGATTATAGTCTATGAGCAAAGCAACAGGCGTGACAAGCAACAGCAAAAGCAGCCCCTCGCTTATCAGACGGGTGAAAATACTCATGTCCGATGCTCCATGTACCTTATGCAGGGCAATCTCCGAACGGCGTTGCTGGGTACGGAACCAGAAAGTGCCGAGCAGTCCCAGAAATATATTCAGCAACAGAAATCCCATACCCATTACGTAATTGCGCAGGTCATTGCTCCATGTCTGCTGGAAATTACGGCGGATGTCCTTAAAGGAACGTATTTCGGAGATAAAGATATTGCCGATGCGGAACTGTTTCTCACTGTCCGTTTTCAGGCGTTGGATGAAATCATGGTCCTGATTTTCGCGGACACGGACACAGAGTTCCAATCCCGTATCATACCAATCGAGTTTATAAAGAAAGGTATACGAATCGTGGGCCTGCTCGAAATCATTGTAACGTACATCCTTCAAGGCCGCTCCCAGCCGGTAGGTTTGTATTGTGTCGCCGAAAAGCCGGAAGCTCTTGCCTACGAACTCCGTCAGCGGATGGCCGTACTTCCGGTAAAGGTTGTCGGAAGCAAGGAACTCTCCCTTTTCCAACATCCCGGCAAGCTGCTCGGGCGTCTCGCCACGTGTGCCCTGATAACGGAACACACGCACAAAATCGGGAGTCACCAAACGGCGTATCGTCCAACTACCGGAGACCAGCGTATCGTACTGCACCAGATCTGTGGAGTTACTGCCATTATATGGATATGAGTTTTGCGAAAGGCTCACCGCCTCTATCTCCGGACGACGGCGCAGACGGTCCACAAGTTCAAGAATATCGGCATCTTCCTGCTCATCGGTCTGGTTCGGGATATAATCGGGACTCTTATCGGTAAGCTTTCCCATTTCGATAAGGTAGCAATGGCTGATGTCGAAGCCCCGCGGCTCCAGATAAGTTGCCATACGCGTATAAAGATAGTCCACCACAAACCACATCACAACACTTACAACCAGCAATTCCAACGCCAGCCACAGGTTATTGCGCCATTCATTCTTTATCTGTACCAAAAGTTTCTTAGTCATTTCTTTCCGTAATTAATAGTTAGCGACAAGCGTTTAGTGCAACCGTCCTCCCAATGCGTTCACTATCCCGATGCGGGAAGCCTTCCATGCCGGAAAACCGCTACTCATCAGATTCAGCACAAAGCAGAACAGCAACGCCCACCCAAAGGTGGAAGCATGAAGCAGAATGGAAGCATCCACTTCCGGCGGGTTCAAAGTCTGACTGAATTCCTGTGCAAAAAGCAAGGTATTGCCCACGTATGCAAAGGCCACGCTCAACAGCAAACCGACAACACCTGCCAATAAAGTCATTACCAGATTCTCCGCCACAATCTGCCCAATCAGCTCCATCCGTGTACTGCCGAAAGCACGGCGCACTCCGATTTCCGATACCCGCTGACGCAAGCGGCTCTGTGTCATGCTCGAAAGATTGATGGCAGGCACTATCAGCAGAATGACGAAGATGATAATCCGCTGACGGCGCGCCGCATTCACATCCGGTTCGATATTGGCGCCGAAAGCAATGGCATTCTTTTCCTGGTCGTAAGGGCGGTTGCGGTAAATCAGCTTCCAGCCGTTCTCTCCGATAAGCGTATTATACTCTGATTTACGACGTTCCGCTTCCTGGCGGATAGCGGGAAAATCATCCCGACTGTGCGCCAGCATCGTACAACTCATCATTCCCATGTGCCGGTCGTTCCAAGCCTCCTTATCCATTCCCGTAGAAGTATACGGGACCCATACCTGTCCGTAAGCGCAGTCGGCCAGCGTAGACACATCTTTCACGACACCGGCAACGCGGTAAGGCGCATGATTGAGAAGAAACTCGCGCCCCACGGCATCCGTCGTGCCGAAAAGGCTGCGCACCACACTCTCCGTAAGTACAGCCACCGGTTGACCTGCATCGAATGTTGCTTTATCATAAGGCTTTCCACCAATAAAGGAGAAGTCAAATACGCGCCAAAAGATGTCGTCCGTTTGTCGCAAGTCCACACTGATCGCCGGACTGCCCGGCAGAGATACAGGAGTGGATATAGGAAAAACAGTATAAATAGTAACGGCTTCCGGTGTCTTCAACGACTGGAAACATTCGCGGGCAGTCTGTGTGCTCATCGGTCCGTTACTTGTGCCGTCTCCCCAATTTGAGTTGGAGATACTCATCCACTTGACGTGCAGGAAGCGGTCACGGTTACTTTCGGGTGCAAAAGGGACAACCTTTACCTGCTGCATCATCACCACCAGCATAATGAGGAAGATGGCAAGCGCAGTACCGGCTATACTGACCGCACTAATCAGCGGTTGCTGGCGAAGTTGCGCCCATGCTTGTATGAAATATTGCTTTATCATCTCAACGGCCTATTTTTAAATTATCTGTATTTACGCCTCCTATGCCTCCTTTGGAAATATCGGCACGTCCGGCGGTTCCGCTCAAAGTGACGCTACCCACACCACCCATTTTGGCAGACAAATAGTCGCAGGCTACATGAATATCGGCGCTGCCTACTCCACGCAAGGCAACTTTCAGCTCGTTGCACGTCAAGTCGGAGACATTCACTTCACCCACACCTTTTATCTCGAATGACACGGCATCGAGCTTCAAGGGCTTCTCACATTTGAATTCGCCTACACCGGTAAACTCCACCTCCTTCAAGTCAGGAGCCGAAATCCAGATAGTCACGCCATTCTTCTGATTGCTCCTACGCTTGTTTTTCCCGTCCTTGAAACCTATCAGCAGACGGCCGTCCTTCACTGTGGTCTGCGTATTCTTCACGTACCTCTCCCTGCCTTCAATCCTGAAAGAATAAGTATCACTCTGTGTAAAATGAATTGTCCCCACAGAGGTTATCTCAACGGACGAGAAAGCATCCACCTTACGTACTTCATTTACTTTTGCATCTTGTGCACAAACACTCAGCATACCTGCAAAGGCCAATACCAATGCAATGATAACACCCGCTATATCAGTTCTCATATTTCTTCTTTTTTATTTTGTTTCACATTCTATTCTTCGTGCAATGCCTCTGCCGGCTGTATCTTGATAGCCTGCCGTGCCGGGAACCATATTCCAATCACCACCATCAGCGCTATCAGCAGCCATGCACCCAACGAGCCCAGCAGGAAACGCAGGAAGCTCCATTTCACCGGCCAGGTGGTAATCAGTTCCGTATGTCCCATTGTAAATTCGGCAATGCCCACGTTATAACAGACAATCATGGCGGGCAGCGTAACAAGAGTCAGCAACAGCAATCCCTCCCCCATGAGCAGGCAGAATATCTGCTTCTTCGTGCTGCCCATGGCAAGCCGCAAAGCTATTTCATTGCGGCGCCTACGGGTACGGAACCAGAAAGTGCCTATCAGCCCCAGGAACACATTCACCAACAGGAATACCACCACAACCGTTTGCGTATTCACCTTATCCACATCGCCTTTCATCACTTCAAACTGATATTGCTGCTCCGTATAAGGCACAACGTCGGCTATGAACATATTGTCGGTGTCCAGGTGCGGGGCTATCTCTTTCAGAAACTTGCTCCGGTAATCGGGAGAGTCCATGTTTTCCTTCACGCGGAAAACAATCTGCGCTCCATCATCCCGCAATTCGGTCCGTATCACATTCTCGTCAATTCTCCGGAAAGCCCACTCTGCATCTGCCCCATAGCGATAGGAACGGAAACTGCCGATCATACCGCACTGTATTACCACGTTCGCGGAATCTCCGTACCAGCTCAAGGGAGTATCCAAAGAGAAGCCGGGTACTCTTTCCTTATAATAGTCGGCCGCACCCTCGCTCAGCATCACATAATTGCCGGATGTGACATCACCCCTCACAGGCATTGCCGCAAACGGACGTTTGGCATCTTCCTTCATGCGGAATACCCGCGTATATCCCCCGGTAGCGTTTATTATACGCAGTTCGCATCCGATGGTATCCTGCACAGCCAGCGAGTTATAGGAATTATTGCCGCTCATCGGCAGGCTCCAATACGACAGGGCGGCCACTTCAACCGCAGGCTCCCTTTCGAGCTTCTGCAGGATGCCCAGGTATTTGTCCGCATTCGTCATGCTGCTGTCCCGGCTTTCACCGCCCTTAATCATTGAAAGCTGGTACACATGGTCTATGTTATACCCCAACGGGCGATAGAACGTATACTTCAGGCATCCCAGCGAATCGCAGAGAAACCACATCACGATAAATACCAGGAACAGTTCTGCAAACACCCATCCGTTACTGCGGAGACGCGCCCGAATCATACGTAAGTTATGTACTATGAATTTCATAATCAATTTCGCTTTATTTATCGTTCAAAGAATCCACAATCGTGTGCCGTGCGGCAAGCCATGTAGGCAGGCCTGCGCTCAGCAGGTTGATGACCAGGCAGAAAAGAAATGCCAGACAGAACACCGTAGGGCTGAACAGTACCGACATGCTCAGGTCGAACTCGCCGGAAGTGCCGGTGTTCTGATTATTGGTGAACAGCCACGTACGCATGCCGTACACGGCCAGATAACTGAACACCAGCCCCACCGCTCCGCCAATCAGGGTCAGTACGAGGTTTTCATTCAATATCTGCCTTATCAGTACGCCGCGCGTCGCTCCGAATGCCTTACGCACGCCCAGTTCACTGATGCGCTGCTGCATACGGCTGTTGCTCAGGCCGCACAGATTGAGCGACGGCACTAAAAGAACAATGAGCAATGCCAGAGCGTACTGTATGTACAACATCCGCAAATCCGGCCCCACGTTGGCCCACACATGGTTGACATGCGTCACGATTTCATCGGGCTGTTCCATGATGTCCATCAGCACTTCGGTCTGTACGGCATTGATGTCTTTCACCCGCTTCGCTATTCCCTGCCTGATGGCCGGAATATCTTCGGAAGAACGTGCCAGCGCCACCACCGTATGCGATTGGGCATAACTCCAGATGGAAGTGGCATCCTGCAATTTGGCGGGATACATGCGCCACACTTGCGCATAAGCATCCTTCGCAATGACCGAAACATCCTTTACCACCCCGCAGATACGCGCTTCGTTACGGTTCAGCAGCACCGTCTTGCCCACCGCATCCGTAGTGCCGAACAGTTTCCGCGCCACAGAAGCAGCCACGACAATGGTGGACACATCGCCGCCCCAGTCGGAATCGTCGAATCCCCGTCCTGCGACAAACTGCATCCGGAACACTTTCCAGAATCCCGGGTCGGTTTCCATAGCATCCACTTTCACCACATTAGTGCCGTCGGGCATGGAAACTAGGGCGACCGTTGCCGGAACAAATGCCGTACAGGCCTCTACTTCGGACAACGGCTGCACACAGTTCTTCATGAAAGCCGGCGAACAGGCTGTATAATTATTCCAGTTCTTGTTTTCCTTACCCTGCAAATGCATCTTGCTTATGTAGAGAGAGCGGTTACGGTTCACTTCCGGCTCGATGTCGGCATATTTCATCTGCCAGGTAATCACAATCGCCATAATCATGGTAATGGCAAATGCCGTACCCAATATGAATATGGTACTCAGCAACGGGTTCTGCCGTAAAAGTATAAAAGCTTGGCGAATGGTCTGCATTTTTGAGTTATGAATTATAAGTTATGGATTATGGGGGTTATTCTACTTGACGGCCGTCGAAGAAGCGGATTGTCCTTGAGGTCTGTCTGGCTTGCTCTTCATTGTGGGTTACCATTACGATGGTGCGCCCGTCTTCCTTGTTCAGTCGATGCAGCAGCTCCATCACTTCCGCTCCCATTTTGGAGTCTAGGTTACCGGTAGGCTCATCGGCGAGGATTATCTCCGGATTGCCGATAATGGCGCGTGCGATGGCAACACGCTGGCACTGACCGCCGGAGAGCTGTGTAGGCATGTGACGCATACGGTGGCTCAGGCCTACTTTCTGCAACACTTCCTCTGCCAGGCGGCGACGTTCTTTGGACGATACCTTTCTGTACAGCAAAGGCAGCTCCACGTTGTCCAGCACATTCAGCGAGTTAATCAAATGGAAAGACTGGAATACAAAGCCCAGCTTCCGGTTACGGAAAGCCGCCAGTTCCTTGTCCTTCATGCCGTCCACCTTGGTACCGGCTATTTCAATCGTGCCGCCGGTAGGCGCATCCAGCAAACCCATAATATTCAGCAAAGTAGATTTACCGCAACCGGAAGGTCCCATGATACTGAGAAATTCCCCCTTGTTCACTTCGAGGTTCACATTCTCCAACGCTACGGTTTCAATCTCGTTGGTACGATAAATCTTGTTGATGCCAGTTAACTTAATCATAATGGTAGGTATTTAATTGTTATTTCAGTTTCAGCTTATTCTTGTTCTTATATTGGCTCATGTCGCTCACCACCACCTCATCGCCCGGTTGCAAGCCGCCAATAACTTCCACAAACTCAAAGTTGGAATCGCCCAACTGCACTTTGCGTTTCACAATCTCCTTGTCGGAATTGCGTACAAACAGTTCGTACTCCCCGCGACCCACGTAGTAAGAGGCGTTGGCTATGCGCATCACATCCTCTTTCACGGCGTTCATCACATACACGTCCGTCTTCAGGCCGGAGCGCAGACGGCGGTTGTTGTCCTCGTTCAACTGTACGGTGAAGGAAATAACACCATTCTTAGACAAAGGAGTGACGCTGCTCACCGTACCTTCCAGCTTCTCGCTGCCTATCTTGACTATCGCCTTGCCGCCGGCGGCAACACGGTCGCCGTACGTGTCGGCTATCTCGCCCTCTACCTTGAAGTGGCTCAAATCGGAGATGACGGCAATCTGCGAACCTTCCGCCACCTGCGCACCGATCTGGTTGTTTATGTAAGTGAGGATTGCCTTGCGGGGCGAGCGGACCTGCGCATCGTCCAGCGTGCGTTTCGTTTCGGCAAGCGTTTTTCTGAAGATGCTGAAGTCCAGCTCCTGTACCTGATATTCGGCGTCCAGCACTTCCTTCTCGTTGGCGTACTGCTGCTTCAACTGTTCGTATTCCAGCTCCGCCACGTTATAACTCAACTCTGCCTGACGCACTTTGTCGGTAGTGCCCGAACCGAGGCTGTCAAGGTATTGCTCATTGCGCAACTCCACCTTTTTGCGGTTCAGTTGCATGGCAGAGACTTTTATCTTCATCTCCAGGTCGTTCAGCTTGGTCATATTCTCAAGCTTGAGCTGCTTCAGCTTGTAGCTGCGCATCTGCTCCTCATCGAGTTTCTGCTTGTAGTCGGTTTCGGCGCTCTGTAAGTCCAGCTTCAGGATGGGCGTGCCTATATCCACGCTGTCGCCACCTTTCTTATATACTTCCAGAATACGGGTGTTGATGGGCGAGTTGATAATCTCCTCAAAGGCAGGAACCACCTTGCCGGAAGCGCTTACGCTGACTTCAATCGTGCCTGTACTTACCTGGGAGAATACGATGTCCTTCTCCTTCACTCCCGTGCGCATCAATGAGATGAGCACACTGATAACGACGATACCCGCAGCGCCCATGCCGCCATAGCGAATGATTTTCTTGTTACGCTCTTTGTTACGAACTTCTTTCGGAATCTCTCTATCCATATTTTCTGTCTTTATTTACCGTTTTACGTTGCTGCCGTCCTGTTGCGTAAACGGACAGCCTGCGATTCTTCGCCCTTATACTTGCCAAATCCGTGCCAAAAACATAAATCATTGAAAACAAGCGTTAAGGCAAAAAGAAGAGTGTCCGTTTTCGGACACTCTGTACATTTTCGGATAGCTGCACTGTACGAAAAGAAGAAACAGACGGAAGAGAAAGCACAATGGTACGGCGGAAGAAATATAAACGACAGGGGATAACGGGGAAAACTCCTCACCTCAGCGTCCGTTTCCCCCTTTGGTATTTGTCATGCCACGCGTTGGTACTTGTCATACCACTCTTTGGTACGGCATGTACCACACTGTGGTACTACGAATACCTCGGCTTGGTACGAGAGATACCAACGGTTGGTACTCCCCGTACCAAGTCGAGGTATTTTCCGATACATACTTTCATATGAATTCCACATGGAGTTTCGGAGGTCAAAACAAAGACAAACGGCTGCAAAAATAGGCGTTGTAAAAACCTGATTCACTGCTAATATATTTTAACATACGGAAATTTCGGCTTTTGGCGTTTAGCCCTTATTGGAGTAAATTTGTACCGCAGTTGCACCACGTGAAAGGGGGCGCACGGCAACCTTTCAACAGCGTGCAACAGTGTTCAACAGCGTGTAATAATTTTTTTTCGATAATGGAGTATCCTTGTATATCCGAATATATTTGTGTAACTTTGCAAGACATTTTTATGCAAAGAAGTCAACTATAGTATAAACATTAAAAAGAATATATTCGAAAGAAATAGTTTAAGGCATCCTTGACTCGACTGAGATACCAGAATTAGCACTTCATGAACACATCAATACAGTCAAGGCGATGGGTGGCTACGCTCTTATATATTAGGGCGTGGGCAGCTTGGTTGTTGTCTGATGTGGGCTGTGCTAAGCCTTGGTATCAACCTCTACCACGCCCTTTTCTTTCAAAGAAGAGGGTCTTTACTTTCTATATTCGTATAAAAGTAGTGGTAGATGAGCGATTTAAGTATTCCTCCTGTAAACATTTCAGATGTTTTGTCTGGGCAAGAACTTGCAAACAGATTATATCCTCTTATAGGGACAAAATTTTCTTTAACTGAGAATCCACGTACAAATGGATCTGCATTGCGTAAAATAATCTCTAAGCAATTGGATGATGGAAATATTCAGATTGCAGATAAAAATAATTTTGAAATAGTTCCAGTGAGAAAGAAAGGTGTTCCTAAACTGTTAGCATGTTTGGCTGATTCGTATATTGTCACAACAGGAAACAGCTATAATTTGCAAGTTTGGAACAGATTCCCGAATACCTCAAATGTATTAGTCAGATATAAAAAAGATAATACATTGATTAAATGTAATGACATTAGATTTATTTTAGTTCAAATAGATACGGATAAGCAACAAATAAAAACGATTATTGTAGCAACACCTCAATATATTGTGAATCAATTTGGCGTTTTTGGTGTGCCTACTATGAAATACCAACTTATTATTGGTGAAACAAAAAGGAAAGAAATTACAGGACTTTTTTCAAAGTGCCTTTTCTTTGATGACACCTCTAATATGAGCGCTCATACTCAACAAGGCGATTTCAATATCACGGACAGCATTTCCACTTCACCCCAGTCTGGAAAGCTATTGCCACTTGAAGTTGTAAAGAGTAAAGTAGTAAGTTCTCTTCTTGGCAGAAAGCTCATAAACGCAGATACGAAAACACGAGGACAAGAATTAGAACGGATTGTGGCAACCCTCATTGGCTATCAAGTTGATGACCAATTAGTTGGTGGATATCCCGATATTCCCAATCAGCTATTAGAAATAAAAGTTCAAGATTCTCCTACAGTTGATTTGGGTAAATACTCTCCAAGTAATCCTGTTGTCATTGATGCAAATCTTAATATAACAACGGAAGATGTTCGATATTTAATAGCTCTTACGGATAAAAGCGGAAATATAGAAGGTCTAATTTTGTGTCCGGGGAATAAACTTGGAGATTCATTTACCTTTGTCAATGGCACAAGTTATAAATGTCAACGTTCAATCCCTATGATTTTTTTTGATTCCTTTAGCGGAAAATCGGTTTTCAATCCTAAGTATCCTGACAATCAGTAACACCAAAAGATATTTTTACCAAGTTGTCAATCTCAGATGCAAGTGACTCTTTTTCACATGCATCTGAGCTATTATTTAATTTTTCCACGAGTGCCATAATTTGTTTTGAAGACTCTAATTCTGGAGATGGAATGGGATATTGTTCAATATATTGAGCAAGATAGCGTCTCCGTCCTGAATATAATTTATTGTTAAAGCAAAGGTCATGATATTTAATCATTACACTAGAGTTGCTCACTCCTTCAATTAGTAATAATAGCGACCTTTCTCCTTCATTTTGTGCGCACATCCAATAGCAATTACCATTTACAATAGCTCCGCTTTCATCAAAGCAAAATCGAGGACGTACACTAATATCTGGGAAAACGACTTTAGGCATCTTCCAATAATCGGGATTTTGAGGAACCCAATACTCATACCACTTTCGCCCTGCTTTCATCAAATAATTTCTACCTTCTAATTGCTCTCGATGTTTTTGAAGATAGTGAAATGCTGATGGGAATTTTTCAATGTCAAACACTTGACGTTTCCCATTCTTCGAATAATGAGGATATAAAACATGCAACATAGAGTCTTTATCAATTGTCCATTCTTCAATGTTCTCTTGTGAAATCATAGGACAAAGAAGTTCTTCTTCAATTTTGCATCCTTCCTTATCCCATAATTGAGATATAAAAACATTGTCTGCACAAGATTTGATACCAACTCTAACCTTGAACTTATCTTTTATCCGAAATGCTGTATGTGCATCAATCGCCTCAATCCATTTATTCTCTTTATCATCGGACATTTGCCAAATTCCTTTCTTATCTGCAGGATGTTTAAGTAGTCCTATTCTAAGAGTGTACTTTTGTTCATTGACTAAATAGTTACCTGGTTTATCGGATTCTAGTACATTATAAATATCATTTAAAGAGGATTCTATTTTACTTTTATCGCCTTTATCAGTTTCATAAATACTCATATATTTCCCAACTTTGGGTGTTAGAGTACGCGTTTCTTTCTTTTTGCCTATAAAAATAGCAGGCAGTACCGCTGCATCAAACAGTTTTGTATCACCAAGATCTATTATTTCAATTATCTCATAGTTGTCAAGAAGATATTTTCGAATATCACTACCACTTTTTGTGCTGATATAACGATTTGAAGTAATAACGCCCAATATGCCTCCTTTTTTAAGAGCATTTGTCATAGCCATAAAGAAAGGATAGTATAAATCCACACGTCCTGTAAGATTGAAATCACGAGCTAATTGTTTTGCTTTAGTTGTACCTAATACCTGTGTCCTTACATATGGAGGATTGGCTATTACAATATCCGCAAATTCATTTTTAATATTATCCATGTAAAAGTTTGTCACATTGGGATATACAGTTAAAAAATCCTTACATATAAAATTGCTTTTATTCTCGAAATCTATTGTCTGCATTGATAAACGGGCGTCTTTTAGGTATTCTTCATTAGTATCATACCCAATCAAAGACGTAATTTTGGCACCTCCTAATTTGCATATTGCAGACAACAATGAGCCATCACCACATGCCGGGTCTAATACCGTAAACGATGATAATGAAGGATCAATTGTGGAGAGAATCTTTTTTGACAAATAATCCGCTAATCTATTAGGAGTAAATGTAGCACCATTTTTTTTTATTTCGCTAAGTATATCGTTCATGAATTTATTCCTCCACCATTTTATTTGTTCCATATTCTACAATATCTTCGGCAACCATGTTTATGACCTCCTTGGCATTTTCTTCTTTGTAAAGAAGTGAATAAACTTGTCCTGCGAGCCAATACTTACTTAATTCGTCAGCAGATATATGATATATTGCAGCCACTTTATCTATCAATTCGCGCTTCATATAGCGTTCTCCTTTTTCATAGCGATTATAAACGGCTACATCTATATCTAATATAGAAGCTATTTGTCTTTGTGTAAACCCATTAGCTTCTCTAAGGCTTTTTAGCTTTTCAGTAAATTTCATATTGAAGGATATTCTTGTTGACTAATTCCGTCAACAAAATTACAATAATTGTTTCAATTAGCCAAGGAAACAGAGAATAAATTGCCATAATTTGGCAACAAGCTCAGATTAGTATTTCTCTATTCCCTACAATCTTACAAAAAACAGGTTACACCCTATTATTTCAGATGGTTTGTACCTCGCTTGTTTCTTAAATCGAATATAGTATTCATTTTCAGTAATGATAAGTAATTCCTTGACAAGTCTTTTGCAATTTTTGCCCCATTCCGACCTGTTACCTATAAAAGATAAAAACACCTGCTTAGTATTAAGTTTTATTAAATTCCTCATCCCGAAAACAAACTTTTTTCTTCAGTTCTCTTCCCAAAACGGCTTTTATATTCCCTTTTCTCCTTAGTAGGATTTTTGTACCGTTATTTTTCTATATATCTGATATTCAACCATAAGGTCCATTTCTTATGAGCATCAAGCACTCACGATAATTTTTCCGGAACGTTATCTCAGGCGCAGTCTGTCCCCTACTTCGGGCACATATTCCGCATCCTTGCGGTTCATCTTATACAGATTCTTCAGACGGATGCCGTACTTCTGCGAAATGGAGTGCATGGAATCGCCGTCTTTTACAATATAAACGGTATGAGGCTTGGCGGCTTTCTTGCGCTTGTCTTTCAGATAGATGATGTCGCCTGCCTCTAAGGTATACTCTTTATGCAGGTCGTTATACTTCACCAGTTTGCGCCAACTGATGTCGAACTCTTTGCCCAGGAACTGGAAAGTATCGCCGTCGCGGGCCACAACGTAGGCAATGTCGTTGGCAATATACACCTGATGCGGGTTGGCAAGCCAGGGTTTCTTCTTCAGTTCTTTCTCCCACTTGCGGGCCTCGCGCTTGCTCATGCCGCGGCTATCGTACTTATACAGGTCGTAGTCCTCGATAATGGTTATCAGGCGGTTGGCATAGGAAGGGTCTGTGGCGTATCCCGCTTTTTTCAGGCCGCGCGCCCAGCCTTTGTAGTCGGTAATCTTCAACTTAAACAGGAAAGCATAGCGTGCGCCGCGTTTCAGGAAGAGCGAGTGATCCTCGTAGGAGTCCTTCGGGTGGCGATAGGCGCGGAAGCACTCTCCTTTGGCATCGTCGTCGTGGTACACTCTCCGCCCACGCCAGTCGCTATGACACTTTATGCCGAAGTGGTTGTTGCTCTTGCGTGCTAGTGCGCTTTGTCCCGCACCGCTCTCCAGCAGGCCTTGTGCCAGTGTGATGCTGGCGGGTATCTTATGTTCCTTCATCTGCTCCACGGCAAGCGGGGCATATTGTTTGATATATTCGTTGTAACGGGAATTTCTGCGTTGTGCCTGCACAGCCACGCAAATAAGGAGAAGTGCTATGATAGCAGTCAGTCTGAATATAGGTTTCATGCTTCGAGTGTTGAATTTGACACAAAAGTCTGCAAAAGAATTGAAAAAACCAATCTCTTTCCTATCTTTGTAACATTAATTACAATAAACCATTATTCTATGAAGGACCTGAACATACAGATTGCCATCAAGATATACGAATACGAAGAACTGAATGCCGCCGACCGCGAGCTTCTGGATGCCGCCCGGCAGGCAACTTACCGCAGTTATGCCCCCTATTCGCACTTCTCGGTGGGCGCAGCCGCCCGGTTGGCAAACAATATCATCGTTACCGGAACCAATCAGGAGAATGCAGCCTATCCGTCGGGGCTTTGCGCGGAACGCACCACTTTGTTCTATGCCAACTCCCAATATCCCGACCAGGCTGTGGAGACACTCGCCATAGCCGCCCGCAACGAACGCGGCGAGTTCCTGGAAGAACCGATTCCCCCGTGCGGCGCCTGCCGGCAGGTGATGCTCGAAACGGAAAAACGTTTCAAACGTCCCATGCGCATACTGCTGTCCGGCGAAAAAGGCATTTATGAATTGAGAAGTGTGGGCGCATTGCTGCCGCTTTCGTTCGATGCGTCTTCCATGTTATAAAACAAATACCTACCTTTGCAACGGCTAACCAACAAATACCACCACCAATGAGAATATCCAAATAAAGACAGCACATTTCGGTAAACATCGCTTTATATATGCTTTTCATATCAGAACGCTGAGCATCACTCAAAAGGAAAATGTTTAGCCTTTACTGTGTTTGTCTGTTCCCCACAGCCTTACAAGAGTTGAAAGTGTGTCGTACAGACACCTATGTTATCTACCCTAAACACAGTAAATTTATGAGTATCATTATTAAAGACCTTAGCTATACCCATACCGATAAGGAAGTTTTGTTTTCCAACCTCAATCTGATTATCAATTCCGGAGAAAAGACCGCGCTGACAGGCAATAACGGTTGCGGAAAGTCCACCCTGATGCGTATCCTTGCGGGAGAAGCAGCACCGAGCGCCGGTAGTGTGCATTGTTCCGGACATCTTTACTATGTGCCCCAGCATTTCGGACAATATGACGGCCGGACGGTTGCGCAGGTATTAGGCATAGACCGTAAGCTAACTGCACTCCATGCCATTCTGAACGGTGATACAGCGGAAGAACACTTTGCCCGGCTCGACAACGACTGGAATATCGAAGAGCGTACCCAAGCCGTTCTCCACGCCTGGCATTTGAACGGCATCTCTCTTTTACGCCCGTTAGAGGGGCTTAGCGGCGGAGAGAAAACACGCCTGTTCCTTGCTGGCATGGAACTGAAAGAACCGGACACCCTACTGCTGGACGAACCGACCAATCACCTGGATACTGCCGGGCGGAAACGTCTGTATGATTTCGTACACCGCACTTCGGCTACGGTGCTCGTTATCAGTCACGACCGTACTCTGCTAAATCTGTTACCCGCCATTTGCGAACTCTCCCGCAACGGACTGGCTTGCTACGGCGGCAATTACGACTTCTACAAAGAACAGAAGGAAGTGCACCGCAATGCCCTGCAACAGCAGTTGGAAGAAAAAGAAAAGGCCTTGCGCCTCGCCCGCAAGACCGCCCGTGAAATGGAAGAACGGAAAGCCAGACAAAACACACGAGGCGAAAAGGCTTCCATAAAGAAAGGTATTCCACGTATTCTGTTAGGCGGTCTGAAGAATCATGCCGAAAACAGCAGTAGCAAACTCAGCAATGTCCATGCCGAAAAAACGGACAAGATTCAACAGGAAATAACAAACCTGAAAGGCTCCCTGCCGCAAACAAACAAGCTGAAAACCGACTTCAATGCCTCAGCATTGCATATAGGAAAAATACTCGTCACGGCACAGAATATCAACTTTCATTATCCGGACAGCAACACAAACCTTTGGACGGTTCCGCTCAGCTTTCAGCTACGCAGCGGCAACCGGTTCTGCATTAAAGGTGATAACGGCAGCGGCAAAACAACCCTGCTGAAATTGATTACCGGCGAACTGACACCGACCGGCGGAACGATAGAGCGTGCAGACTTTACCTATATTTATCTGGATCAGGAGTACTCCCTTATCCAAAATGAATATACCGTTTCGGAACAAGCGGAAGCCTTCAACCTGCGGCATCTGCCGGAGCATGAAACAAAGACCATCTTAAACCGTTACCTTTTCCCGCAGGACGTCTGGAACAAGCCTTGCAGCAAATTAAGCGGCGGTGAGAAAATGCGTCTTGCCTTCTGCTGTCTGATGATTGCCGATAACACTCCCGACTTGTTTATTCTGGACGAGCCCACCAATAATCTGGACATCGAAAGTATTGAAATCATCACAGCTACGATACGTAACTATCCAGGTACCGTACTTGCTGTCTCACACGACCGGGATTTTCTGAAAGAAACAGGAATTGAACAAGAAATAAGCTTTTTTCTGTAAAATCGGTAAAAACAAACGTAATCCATATACACAAACTAATTATAAACTCCTTATTTTTGCAATGATAAAACTATTATGACTATGTTACGTACTATCAGACTGACACTTGCAATTGTATTCTTTGCGCTCGTCACGCTCCTGTTCCTCGATTTCACCGGAACGCTGCACGGCTGGATGGGCTGGATGGCGAAAATACAGTTCCTCCCCGCACTGCTCGCACTGAATGCAGGCGTGATACTGCTGCTTGTTGCATTGACCCTGCTGTTCGGACGCGTCTATTGCTCCGTTATCTGCCCGCTCGGCGTATTTCAGGATGTCATTTCCCGGTTTGCAGGCAAGCGGAAGAAAAACCGTTTCCGCTATTCTCCCGCCAGGAAATGGCTGCGTTACGGAATGTTGGCAGTGTTTGCCGTGACCCTCGTTGCAGGCGTGCACTTTCATGCGGTTGCTTCGCTGCTCGAACCGTATAGCTCTTACGGGCGCATCGCTTCCAATCTCTTCGCTCCCGTCTATCAGTGGGGCAATAATCTGCTGGCATATCTGGCGGAACGGGCGGACAGCTACGCTTTTTATGAAACAGAGGTATGGATGAAAAGCCTGCCTACCTTCATCATTGCGGCCCTTACTTTTGTCGTGCTCATCATATTGGCATGGCGAGGCGGACGTACGTACTGCAACACGATTTGTCCGGTAGGTACGGTGCTCGGTTTCCTGTCCGGGTATTCTCTTTTCAAACCGGTCATAGATACCGAGAAGTGCAACGGCTGCGGACTTTGCGCACGCAACTGCAAGGCATCGTGCATCAACTCCAAAACCCACGAAATTGATTACAGCCGTTGCGTGGCATGCATGGACTGCCTGGATAAATGCAGACAAGGAGCCATCACCTACACCCGCCGTCATAAAGCGGATGCTGCGAAAATATCCGCCCGGAATCAGACTCAATGTACAACAACTTCTACCGGACCGGCAGATGATACCCGGCGCGCATTTCTCTCGGCAACGGCAGTATTGGCCACTACCGCCGCTCTAAAGGCGCAAGAGAAGAAAGTAGACGGCGGACTGGCCGCCATCGAAGACAAGAAGATACCCGCACGTGCCGCCGCCATTACTCCTCCGGGGTCGTTGAGCGCACGCAACTTTGCACAACACTGTACGGCTTGCCAGCTATGCGTTGCGGTGTGTCCCAACCAGGTGCTGCGCCCCTCTTCCGACCTGACACGGCTGATGCAGCCGGAAATGTCCTACGAGCGCGGCTACTGCCGTCCCGAATGTACCAAGTGTTCGGAAGTTTGTCCGGCAGGTGCTATCCGGCCGATAACGAAAGCCGACAAATCGGCCATCCAGATAGGTCATGCCGTATGGATAAAGGAGAATTGCATCTGCATCACCGATAAGGTGGAGTGCGGCAACTGCGCCCGCCACTGCCCGGTCGGCGCCATACAAATGGTGGCTTCGGACTCCGGAAATCCGCAATCCCCCCAAATACCCGTTGTCAATACCGAACGCTGCATCGGCTGCGGCGCATGTGAGAACCTGTGTCCGGCACGCCCGTTCAGCGCAATCTATGTGGAAGGACATATCATGCACAGAACGGTGTGAGAATCAGATGACAAAACGATAAAGGAAAATCTTCGATACGTTCTGGACAACAGACAGTACCGAGAAGAATAAATACGAGTAACTATGGAAGAGAAGAATAATAAGAATAACAGCAAGATAAACCGCCGGGACTTCTTCAAGCTTGCCGGCGCAGGGACGTTTGCATCGGCAGCCGCACTGTATGGCTGCTCCGGCAAGAACAACCGTTCGGACAGCGAATCGGCCGCTTTGGGTGAAATTCCTACCGATAAGATGGTGTACCGTACCAATCCCACCACGGGCGACCGGGTATCCTTATTGGGCTACGGCTGCATGCGCTGGCCTACCCGGAAGCGGGCTGACGGAAACGGAGATGAGATAGACCAGGAAGCCGTCAACGAACTGATTGACTATGCCATCGCCCACGGCGTGAACTATTTCGACACATCGCCCGTGTATGTGCAGGGTTGGTCGGAGAAGTCAACGGGAATAGCACTGAAACGCCATCCGCGTGAAAAGTTCCTGATAGCCACCAAACTGTCCAACTTTTCCAATTACACCCGCGAGAATTCAATCGCCATGTATCGGAAATCGTTCGAGGACCTGCAAGTGGACTACATCGATTATTATCTGTTGCACTCCGTCGGCAATGGCGGTATCAAGACATTCCGGGCACGGTACATCGACAACGGTATGATTGATTTTCTGATGGAAGAACGCAAGGCCGGGCGTATCCGGAACCTGGGATTTTCGTTTCACGGAACAACGGACGTGTTTGATGAAATACTGGCCATGCACGACCGCATACACTGGGATTTCGTGCAAATCCAACTCAATTATGCCGACTGGCGGCATGCTTCGGGCAATAATGTCAATGCCGAATATCTGTATGGCGAACTCGTTAAACGCGACATACCCGCCATTATCATGGAACCGCTGCTGGGAGGACGGCTATCCAGACTGAACGACCACTTGGTGGCACGCCTGAAACAGCATCGTCCGCAAGAGAGTGTAGCTTCCTGGGCATTCCGCTTTGCCGGGAGCTTCCCCAAGGTACTGACGGTACTGAGCGGCATGACGTATATGGAACATCTGCAGGACAATCTCCGCACCTATTCCCCCCTCGACCCTTGCACGGAAGAAGAACTGGCTCTGCTGGAAGATACGGCGCAGGTAATGCTTACCTATCCTATCATCCCGTGCAACGACTGCAAGTATTGCATGCCTTGTCCCTACGGACTGGACATTCCCGCCATTCTGCTGCATTACAACCGTTGCGTCAACGAAGGCAATATACCCAAAAGCAGCCGGGATGAGAACTATCGCGAAGCTCGCCGCGCCTTCCTCATCGGTTATGACCGCAGCGTACCGAAGCTCCGCCAAGCAAGCCATTGTACAGGATGCGACCAATGCAACCCGCACTGTCCTCAAAGCATCGATATACCCCAAAAGTTACAGGAAATAGACCGGTTTGTAGAAAATCTCAAACAAGAGAGATTATAATACAAACGGAAAAAGAAAATACGCCCTATCTTTGGCGGAGCAAATAATGAGGAAAGCGATACGAATGAAGAAAAAAAACATATTACTCCTTTCGATAGCCGGCCTTTGGACAATGACGGGATTTGCGCAGGCTGCAAAGGACAGCACATGCATTGCCCGGAACCTGACTATAGATGAAGTGGTAGTAACCGGAACAAGAAACGAAACGGATATACGGCATCTGCCGATGACCATCTCCGTAGTGAACCGCAAGGTGTTAGAGCAACGTTTCCAACCATCCGTACTGCCCGCACTGACAGAGCAAGTGCCCGGACTGTTCGCTACAAGCCGTGGCATCATGGGATACGGCGTGTCCACGGGAGCGGCAGGCGGAATGAACCTGCGCGGCATCGGCGGCAGTCCTACGGCTGGTTTGCTGGTGCTGATTGACGGCCATCCCCAATATATGGGATTAATGGGACATCCCATTGCCGATGCCTACCAGACCATGCTGACCGACCGGGTGGAAGTGCTTCGCGGTCCTGCCTCGGTGCTGTATGGCTCTAACGCTATGGGCGGCGTTATCAATATCGTAACCCGCAAGATGCAGGAAGACGGGGTTAAGACCCATGCGCAAATCGGCTACAGCTCCTACAACACATTGCAGACGGAAGTTTCCAACCGCATCAGGAAAGGGAGTTTCAGCAGTGTTGTCACCGGCTCTTACAACCGTACCGACGGGCATCGCGACAATATGGAGTTTGAGCAATACGGCGGCTATGCCAAGCTGGGATATGACTTCAACGATTCCTGGAAACTGTGGGGCGATGTAAACATCACGCAGTTCAAGGCCTCCAATCCGGGCGAGGCCAGTAATCCGTACATAGACAATGACTCCCGCATCACGCGCGGCATGACTTCGCTCGCTCTCGAAAACCATTATGAAAAGAGCTCCGGCGCCTTGAGTTTCTTCTATAACTGGGGACGCCATAAAATCAATGACGGCTATCATCCCGGCGGTACGCCGCAGGAATCCCACTTCAACTCCAAAGACCGCATGCTGGGCGTGTCGTGGTATCAGAGCGTAACGCTTTTCGCCGGTAACCGTCTGACCGCAGGTTTCGACTATCAGCACTTCGGCGGCGAATCATGGAACCGAATGGTGTCTACCGGCGAACGTGTTCCGGGTGTAGACAAGCAAATGGATGAATTTGCCGGATATGTAGACTTCCGTCAAGACCTCGGCGAATGGCTCTCTCTGGATGCGGGCATCCGTGTAGACCACCATTCGCACGTAGGCACGGAATGGATTCCGCAGGGCGGCCTTTCGTTCCACTTGCCCCGACAGATGGAAGTGAAAGCAATGGTGAGCAAGGGATTCCGTAACCCCACCATCCGTGAGATGTACATGTTTCCGCCACAGAATCCGGATTTAATGGCGGAAAGCCTGATGAGCTACGAGTTGTCTTTCTCGCAACGGGTGTTGGACGGCGCTTTGTCTTACGGCATAAACCTCTACTACATCGACGGTGACAATATGATTATGACCGTTCCTACGGACGGCAAGCCCAAGAACGTAAATACCGGCAAGATTGAAAACCGGGGCATTGAAGCCAATATCGGTTACCGCATTACCCCGCACTGGCATGTAAATGCCAATTACAGTTGGCTGCACATGGAGAATCCGGTGATTGCCGCTCCCGGACATAAACTCTATGCAGGCGTTGACTTTACGCGAGGCCGCTGGGGAGTGTCAACTGGGGTGCAATATATAAAAGACCTCTATACCAACGTAAGCAAAGGCAAGGAGAAGAAAGAAAGTTTTGTTCTCTGGAACCTGCGTGCCAATTATCGTGTATGCCGCTATGCCGATGTCTTTGTACGAGGGGAAAACCTGCTGGCGCAACGCTACGAAATAAACGACGGCTTTCCGATGCCTAAGGCAACCGTTATGGGCGGAGTGAATATCAATTTCTGACAAAATCAGGCATTACTGTTGTCAAGACCGTATTGGTTTGAAATAATAGTTATAACTTTGTAAGTATAAAACAGATTGTTTGATAAGCCGATAAAGATTATCCGACGGACCAATACAATTTACCCGATAAATGAATAAGATTATTTTATAAACAATAAGAACATGGAAACAAAAACTGTAAAACTCTATTCGCTGGATTACAGCAATGCAAGAACTTACTTAATGGCCGCATTGTTCATTGCAGGCAATATGGCACTGCCCCAGCTTTTCCACCTTATACCGCAAGGCGGTATCACATGGTTGCCCATCTATTTCTTCACCTTAATCGGTGCATACAAATTCGGCTGGAAGGTAGGATTGCTGACTGCGATCCTTTCTCCGATAATCAATTCACTGCTGTTCGGGATGCCTCTTCCGGCAGTGCTTCCCGCCATTCTGTTGAAGTCCGTATTACTGGCAGCAGCAGCCGGCTGGGCAGCACATCGTTTCAACCGTATCTCTCTGCCTATCCTATTGGCCGTTGTACTGTTCTATCAGGTAGCAGGTACTCTGGGCGAATGGGCTATGGTGGGCAGCTTCTTCCAAGCCGTACAGGATTTCCGTATCGGGCTGCCGGGAATGGCAATGCAGGTAGTAGGCGGCTATGCGCTGATAAAGTATAGCGCATAGCTGTAATAACCTTGTAGAAATATTAAAAAAGGTTCGGAACTGTTTCGGTATACAGTTTTACGAAAAGCATAGAGGATACTCTATTGAGACGACCATAGTCGTTTCTATCTCATATGCAGCACTCCTATGGAACAGCAGACTCCTATCATGAAAAATGCCCAAAGTGCGGCAATGAGATGTATCCTCCCGTTGCTACGGCTATCATTCGTGCTGATATGGAAAGGCAAAGAAATATTGCTGGTGCATACACGCAACTTCCGCAGCACGTTCCACGGGTTGGTAGCCGGCTTTCTCGAAACGAGCAAAACGTTGGAACAATGCGTAGAACGGGAAGTTATGGAAGAAACGAGACTGAAGGTGAAAAACATCACTTATTTCGGCAGCCAGCCCTGGCCTTATCCCAGCGGATTAATGGTAGGATTCATAGCCGACTATGAAAGCGGGAAAATCAAACTGCAGGTCGATGAACTCAGTTCCGGCGCATTCTATTCCAAAGACGACCTACCGAAATACCCCGGAAACTAAGCATTGCAAGAAAACTGATTGACTGGTGATGCACTTTCTTTGTGCATAAAAATGGAGGTATGCTAAATTGAACTGCACGAACGTGTGTTTAATTTAGCATACCTCCATTTTTTAAAACATCTGCCGAATACTCCTGAAAAGGAAAGAAACTTCATCACAGATTACTATGAAAAAAGCTTCATCCAGCAAAGTGAAAAATATCCTTATTAATAGGAACGTGCAAATATCACGCGGCAAGCAGACGGCTTGCCCGTAACCATACATTTGCCCGGCTCCTTGTCGCCCGGTACGAAAGAATCGAACGGAATACAGCGGATAGTGGCTTTGGTCTCTTCCTTAATCTTCTCCTCGGTTTCGGTCGTTCCGTCCCAATGAGCCAAAATAAAGCCGCCTTCTTCAATCTTTTCCTTGAACTCGTCATAGCTGTCCACCGTAGTGATACGGCTGTTACGATAATCCAATGCTTTCTTATAAATATTCGCCTGGATTTCCTCAAGCAGGTCTTTTACGTATTCCTCGATACCGTCGCAAGAGCGGGTTTCTTTCTCCAGCGTATCGCGGCGCATCACTTCCATTGTATTGTTCTCCAAGTCGCGGCCACCCATAACCAGACGGACAGGTACACCTTTCACCTCGTAATCGGCAAACTTGAAGCCCGGACGTTTGTTGTCGGCATTGTCGTACTTCACAGAAATACCCATCGCTTTCAGTTTGGCTACGATACCCGCCACCTTCTCGTCAATCTTGGCAAGCATTTCGGCATTCTTGTAGATAGGTACGATAACCACCTGTATCGGAGCCAAGTGCGGCGGAAGCACCAGACCGTTGTCATCGGAATGTGTCATGATAAGCGCACCCATCAAGCGGGTAGATACTCCCCAAGAAGTGGCCCATACGTATTCCAGTTTGTTTTCCTTGTTTACGAACTGCACGTCGAAAGCTTTGGCGAAGTTCTGTCCCAAGAAGTGTGAAGTACCACTCTGCAAAGCTTTGCCATCCTGCATCATCGCTTCAATGGTATAGGTGTTGAGAGCGCCGGCAAAGCGTTCGTTGGCCGACTTCACACCTTTGACAACGGGCACTGCCATGTATTTCTCGGCAAATTCGCTGTACACGTTCAGCATACGCACTGCTTCCTCTTCGGCTTCTTCGCGAGTGGCGTGAGCCGTGTGGCCTTCCTGCCACAAGAACTCTGCGGTACGCAGGAACAGACGGGTACGCATTTCCCAACGGAATACGTTTGCCCATTGGTTGCACAGGATAGGCAGGTCGCGGTAAGAGTTAATCCAGTTCTTATAGGTATTCCAAATGATGGTTTCCGAAGTAGGGCGGATGATAAGTTCTTCTTCCAGCTTTGCAGCGGGATCCACCACTACGCCGCCGCCATTCGGGTCGTTCTTCAAACGATAGTGCGTCACTACGGCACACTCTTTGGCAAAGCCTTCCACGTGTTCCGCTTCGCGACTGAGGAATGATTTCGGAATAAGTAAGGGGAAATAAGCGTTTACGTGTCCTGTTTCCTTGAACATATCGTCCAACTGACGCTGCATCTTCTCCCAGATTGCGTATCCGTAAGGCTTGATTACCATACATCCGCGCACAGCCGACTGCTCTGCCAAATCGGCCTTCACCACCAACTCGTTGTACCACTGAGAATAATTCTCGCTACGTTTGGTAAGGTCTTTCAATTCTACTGCCATTCTATTTCGTTTTTAAAATTTAATCAATTTAAAAAAAGGCAGCCGCTGTGATGCAACTGCCTCATACTCAAAAGAGCGGCAAGCGAGGCTCGAACTCGTGACCCTCAGCTTGGGAAGCTGATGCTCTACCAACTGAGCTATTGCCGCAGGTTTCGTTTCCCTTTATTCTGAAAACATCGGCAAAGGTAATGAAATCTTTTAAAAAAGAAAAAACGAAACCGCTAAAAAAATACTCTATTCTTGCCACTGCCGCAGAAATCATGTACATTTGCTTTCATAAAAACTTCAAGCAAACCAATGAGACGAATCATACTTATTACCGGTGGAGCACGTTCGGGCAAAAGTACCTATGCGGAAAAGCTGGCGCTCAGCCTCTCGCCCAACCCCGTCTACCTCGCTACGGCACGTATATGGGATGAAGAATTCCGCAAACGGGTGATACACCACCAGGAAAGGCGCGGACCGGAATGGACAAACATAGAAGAAGATAAAGAGCTGAGCCGCCACTCGCTGTCCGGACGCACCGTACTGATAGACTGCATAACGTTGTGGTGCACCAACTTCTTTTTCGACCTGGATGCCGATACAGACCGTTCCCTTGCCGCAGCCAAAGCCGAATTCGACCGCTTTACGGCACAGGATGCCACATTTATATTTGTCACCAACGAGATAGGTATGGGCGGCACATCCGAAAACGAAATACAACGGAAGTTTACGGATATGCAAGGCTGGATGAACCAGTATGTGGCTTCACGGGCAGATGAAGTGATTTTAATGGTGTCGGGGATTGCAACAAAAATTAAGTGTGAATAAGTACGGAATATAAGAATGAAGTATAAGGTATAAAATTATGAAGACATTTGATATAATAGGACCGGATGAAGCTATACGACCGGCACTGGTTGAGAAAATCAATAACCTGACCAAGCCGAAAGGGTCTTTGGGAATGCTGGAAAGCCTTGCGCTTCAGGTAGGGCTTATCCAGCAAAGCCTGACTCCCATTCTGCAACACCCTCAGAATATCATCTTTGCTGCCGATCATGGTATTGTAGAGGAAGGTGTCAGCCTCTCACCCAAAGAAATTACCTGGCAGCAAATCAGTAATTTCCTTCATGGGGGTGCCGGCGTTAATTTTCTATGCCGCCAGCACGGATTTGAATTAAAGATAGTGGATGCGGGAGTAGATTATGACCTGCCTTATGAAAAAGGCATCATCAATATGAAAGTGCGCAAAGGCACACGCAACTATCTGCACGAAGCTGCAATGACCGAAACGGAAATGGAACTTTGCCTGGAACGGGGTGCAGAAGTGGTGCGCCGTTGCCGCGAAGAAGGCAGTAACATACTCAGTTTCGGGGAAATGGGAATAGGCAACACATCCTCTTCTTCCCTATGGATGAGCTGCTTCACCGGCATTCCGCTAAAAGAATGCGTCGGTGCGGGAAGCGGACTGGACGATGCAGGCATCCGCCATAAGTACGAAGTGTTGAAACAGTCGTTGGACAACTACAAAGGAGACGGTTCGCCGCGTGACATCATCCGCTACTTCGGCGGCTTGGAAATGGTTATGGCAGTAGGCGCCATGCTGCAAGCCGCCGAGCTGAAAATGATTATTCTGGTAGACGGCTTCATCATGACAAACTGTATCCTTGCCGCTGCCAAGCTGTATCCCGAAGTGCTACATTATGCCGTATTCGGACATTGCGGAGATGAATGCGGGCATAAACTTATACTTGATTCATTAAATGCCAAACCGTTGCTGCATTTAGGATTAAGACTCGGAGAAGGCACGGGAGCTATCTGTGCATATCCCATTATAGAATCGGCTGTCCGCATGATTAATGAAATGGATAACTTCGCACACGCTTCCATCACCAAATACTTTTGAGAAGCCCCTCAAACGGCATCTCTAAGCAGAGAACCATTTTATAGATAACATATATAACTTTGTTGATAGTACCCATATTTTAATTTTATAGACAATACCTATATATAATGAACATACTGGCTGCATTTATCTTCTTCACCCGACTGCCCTTTTGGAAAATCAGGGAAGTACCCACCGCATGTTTCAAGCATGTAGTACCCTACTGGCCGCTAACCGGCTGGCTGACGGGCGGCATCATGGCAGGCACTCTCTGGCTGACCGGACAGATACTGCCCGTATCCCTTGCCTGGATTATAGCCATCATTGCCCGCCTGCTTGTTACGGGATGCCTGCACGAAGACGGGTTAGCGGACTTTCTGGACGGGTTCGGCGGCGGCACCACCCGCGAGCGTACGCTTGCCATCATGAAAGATTCCCATATAGGAAGCTACGGAGTTATCGGACTGATATTCTATTTCCTGCTGCTGTTACAGATGCGCAATCTGCCTCTGAATTTCCTTTGTATCCTTGTCTTCTGCGGCGACTGCTGGTGCAAGTTCTGCGCATCCCAACTCATTAACTGCCTGCCATACGCCCGAAAAGAAGAAGACAGCAAGGCTAAAGTCGTGTACAACCGCATGAGCCGCCAGGAATTGATATCCGCCTTCATCTGCGGATTGCTTCCTTTCGTCTTACTCCTGCCGGTAAAGATGTGGCCTGCCACCCTCTTCCCGCTGCTCGCATTCGTACTGCTGTGCCGCCTTATGAAACGCCGCCTGCAAGGATATACGGGTGATTGCTGCGGAGCGGCTTTCCTGCTTTGCGAACTGGCATTCTACATAGGCAGCCTTGTATTGGTATATGTCTATGCAGGTTTTGGAATCGATTTCCTTACGGACTTTGTCTCGGTTCCCTTTTATTTTCACTAAACATTTAATCTGAAAAATTATGGAAGTTATACTTATTCGTCACACATCCGTCGATGTACCGCCCGGCGTATGCTACGGACAAACGGATGTTCCCCTGAAACCGACATTCGAACAGGAAGCGGCCGTTACCCAAGAGAACCTGAAAGCCTTTTTGCCTTTCGACCATGTATATACCAGTCCGCTTACGCGCTGCGTACGCCTTGCCACCTATTGCGGCTATCCGGATGCAGAACGGGACAAACGGATTATGGAGATAAACTTCGGCAGTTGGGAAATGAAACCTTTCGACCGCAACGACGACCCGCGCTTACAGGAGTGGTATGCCGACTATTTGAATGTAGCGGCTACGGGCGGCGAGTCGTTCGCCATGCAGTACCGGCGTGTCAGCGACTTTCTCGATGAGCTGAAAGGAAAGCCCTACCAGCGGGTGGCCGTTTTTGCCCACGGCGGCGTCCTGATTTGCGCACAGATATATGCCGGCATCATCAAACCCGAAGAGGCATTCAGCGCACTGACACCCTATGGCAGTATCGTCAGGATTACCCTTTAGCACTCAGAAGAATGAGGGAATAACGTACATGCAGGTAGCGGTAGCAACAACGATGATTACCATTATCCATTCCACACTGCGGTTGATACGCACGGCAATCCTCATGTCTTCGGTTGTCAAAGGCCGTTCATTGTCGCCGATATAAGGTTTCCACACTTCCTCGCCAAAATAGTTGTGAGGACCACCGAAGCGGCAGTCCAATATTCCGGCAAGTGCCGCTTCCGGATAGCCGGAATTGGGACTGGCATGCTTGCTGCCGTATTTCCCCACAAAAAGCAGCAACGGGAATCTGCCGGAAACCGCCACCATGAGAAAAGCCGTCAGACGGGCGGGGATATAGTTGGCTACATCGTCCAGACGTGCCGCGAAACAGCCGAACCGACGATAGCGTTCATTCCTATACCCTATCATGGAGTCGAGTGTATTTATCATCTTATAGGCAAGCATCCCCGGCACACCCAGCAACATATACCAGAACAGCGGAGCGATTACGCCGTCGCTCAGGTTCTCTGCCAACGTCTCTAATGCCGCCGTACGTACTTCCTGCGCCGAAAGTCCGGAAGTGTCGCGCCCCACAATACGGGCTACCTGCTTCCTTCCCTCTTCCAACGAACGGTCTACAGCCTTAAACACCCCGCAAACTTCGCGCACCAGCGTAGTACCCGCAAGGCAATAAAAGATGAGCAGTACCTGCAAAGTCAAAAGCAGACCGGGAGAATAATGCGCTGCCCGACGCAGCAGAAACAATGTAAGCAGATAAACGCCTGCCACCAGTACCAACGACATGACAGCCCCTTTCAGGAAACGGGCATTCCCCTTATTCAGACGATGCTCACAGAACGAGATGGCCTTTCCGAAAGCCACCACAGGATGCGGCAGCCAGACAGGATCGCCCAACCAATGGTCGAGCAGCCATGCCGTAAGCAGCGGCAGGTTCAGATTGAAAGCAATGCCTAAAAATATGATTATATCTTCCATAAAATGTTTATCACTCAGGTTCTACTATTACGCCGGCTCTACCCCACCATAAATTCCTCTATCGCCGCCACCAGTCTGTCGTTCTCTTCCGGTGTCTGTGTGGCTATGCGGAAAAAGCGCTCGTCCAGCCCCGCAAAGTTGGACGCATCTCGAATGAGTATGCCATGCTCCCCGGCAAGATACTCTTTCAAGGCAGACGCCTTGCCCATGCGAAGCTGCACCAGCATAAAATGCGTCTGCGTATCCCAAACGTCCAATCCGCCTACGGCTTTGAGCGCCTTGCCCAGACGCGCCGTCTCCTGCAGATAAGCAGCCACATCCAACGGTTCGGGCACATCGTTCTCCAACAGGAAAAGTCCTGCTTCAATGGCAAGCCGGTTGACCGACCACGGCATACGGTTGGTGCGCAGCCGCTCCAGCAAACCGGAGCTGCCCGTTACATATCCAAGCCGCAAACCGGGAATCGCATACCTTTTCGTCATGGAATGCAGCAGCAGTACATTCGGATACTCCGCCGCCTCTGCCGGAGAGAAAAGCGGACACAGCGTAAAGAACTCATAAGACTGGTCTATAATAAAACAAACCTGCGGATTATGTTCAATCAATCCGCGCATATATTCTTTACCGGCCACCGTTCCCGTGGGATTGTTGGGATTACAGAGCCACAGCATCCGCACATCGTCCGGCAGGCGATACCCGTCCTGCTCCTTCGGCAGTTGATAAAGCGAAGTCACCCTGTGTCCGTGCATACGGCAGGCATCCGCATATTCGCTGAAAGTGGGTTGCAGGATAGCTGTATTCGTACACCGGAAAGTCTGTGCAATAAGGTATATGGCCTCCGTTGCGCCATTCGTTACGCAAACAGCTCCGGACGGCAACTGACAGCGGGAAGCTATACGGGCTTCCAACGTATAGGGTTCGGGTTCGGGGTAATTGCCTATCTCCCCGATACATTCGCAAAGATGAGCTTTCAAACGGGAAAGATTCACTTTGTTGTACACGTTGGAACTGAAATTTGCCGTTATCGGGCGGCTGTATTTATAGGAATCGTCTCCGTGTCCGTCAATCATATTCTATCCGATTTTAATTGTTGTCCGTCAATATCTTGTAAATAAGCGGCAGGTTGACATGCTGCCGCACATGGTCGGCGAGTTTGTCGTACTGCTCTTCCTTAAACTGCCGGTAGTTGAACGTTTCCGCTGCTTCCGACAATTTACCGGCAAACGGTTCGAGCAGGAAGTCGATAAACTCCGGATTGTCGAGAATGCCGTGAATGTAAGTCCCCATGCACGTACGGTCCACGATATACCCGTCACATTGCCCGCTTTCCAACCGGTTCAGCGGAGAAGCGGACGCTCCCTCCACCGGTACGGTACTACCCATGTGAATCTCGTAGCCTTTTAGCTGAAAATGGGACGCTGAAGGTTGGTTGTTGAAATTTGAGGGGGAAGAGTTACCTTGCGGAACAACGGTACGGCAGCTTTCAAGAAGTTGGAAGTTCACCTGCCGCGTCACCTTTTCTCCCGTCATTCGTGTACTTACGGGCAGCAGTCCAAGACCGGGCAACCGTTCTATCTCCCCTTCCACGTGGTCGGGGTCGAGCACTTCCTGCCCCATCAACTGATAGCCGCCGCAGATGCCCAACACGGCAGTTCCCTCACGATGGGCACGGATGACGGCTTGCGCCACTCCGTTGCGGCGCAATTCATAGAGGTCGGCAAGGGTACTCTTGCTGCCGGGCAGGATGATGATATCCGCCTTCGCCAGTTCGTCGGTGTTGTTGGTATAGAAAAGATGCACGCGCGGGTCACGTTCCAGCACATTGAAATCCGTGAAGTTGCTGAGGTGGCGCAGCAGAACCACAGCTATATTCACCTTACCCTGCTCCGCCTGCAATGATTTGGTGGCAAGGGCAAGCGAATCCTCTTCCTCAATATAGATATCCTTATAATAAGGAACCACCCCGACCACCGGAATTCCGCAAAGCTCTTCCAGCATTTTGACGCCGGACTCGAAGAGACGTATATCTCCCCGGAATTTATTGATAAGAATACCTTTTACATGCTTGCGTTCTTCGGGAGTAAGCAGCATTACCGAACCGTACACACTGGCAAAGACCCCGCCACGGTCTATATCCGCTACCAGAATCACGTCCGCACCGGCATACATTGCCATCGGCAGATTCACGAGGTCTACCTCGCGCAGGTTGATTTCGGAGATGCTGCCCGCACCTTCCAATACGATGGGATTATATTTCTGCGCAAGGCGGTCATACGCCGCACATACTTCCCTGCGCAACTCCTCGCGTCCTTCCTTGCGGAAATAGTCGTATGCACCACGACTGCCGATAGGCTTACCGTTCAATACCACTTGCGAAGTCCGGTCTGACTGGGGTTTCAGCAGTAACGGATTCATGTCCGTATGGCACGGCACTCCGGCGGCTTCCGCCTGCACGGCCTGTGCACGTCCTATCTCCAGTCCTTCGGGAGTGGCATACGAGTTAAGCGCCATATTCTGCGCTTTGAAGGGAGCAGGCCGGTATCCGTCCTGCCTGAAAATGCGGCAAAAGGCAGCGGCTATAATGCTCTTGCCCACGTCGCTGCCGGTTCCGGCAAACATCAAAGGATGAAGTTTTTTCATTTGTCGAGCTAATATACGGCATCCGGCACGGTCTGTTTTACCGTTCTCCGTTTGCGGTATCGATTCTGTCATAAAAATATGTCTGGGGCGATGATAGGCATCCAGCACCGTCTGCAACTTACTCTCCAGTTCTCTTACATCCACCTGTCCGGCAATCAGCAAGGTAAGCGCCTGCCCCAAACGCGGATCGGGAACAGAAGTAACTACAAACGGTACAGGGATAAACGGCCGTAGTCTTTTCTCCATTTCCTCCGCCTGTATCTTGATTCCGCCGCTATTGATAACGTTATCTTTCCGGCCTGCAATGGTAAAACTTCCATCGGGATAGAGACAGGCAATGTCATTGGTCTGCAAGACCTCCCCGCAAATCAGCGGAGCTTTAATAACCAGCGTACTTTCAGCGGATAAGGACAGTTCGACCGAGGGAAAAGGATAATAATGCTTGGAAGCGGTCTCTCCGTTCAGACGGCGCAATGCGATATGGGACAACGTTTCCGTCATGCCGTACGTAGAATAGACCGCCGTGGGAAGAGCGCTTATTTCCGCCTCCAGACTGTCGTCCACCGCTCCGCCGCCGATAATCAGAATATCCGTCTGCTCCAACCGCTCCTTTTCTTCGGGAACACGGAGCGTGTTATAAACCTGCAAAGGAACCATCGCCGCAAATCTCAGCGGCTCTTCTATATCCGAAAGAGGATGGCCGGAAGCAGGACGCACTATCAGATTCAGCCCCGCAACCAAAGAACGCACCACCACCATCATAGCCCCTATATAACGAAGGTTCATACACAGCAAAGCGGTATCTCCTGCTTGCAGGTTCAGAAACTCGCAAGTGAGACGGGCGCTCTGCATCATCCGGTCCTTGCGCACCACCAGCTCTTTCGGCGTGCCTGTGGAGCCCGACGTATGGACGGTGATAACCGGAGAGGCATCGAACCACTTCTCCAGAAAAAGATACAAATCCCACAAGGCGGGCGGACAGTTTTCCACTCCCTCCGCCACCAACCGGGATATATCCCCGGCCGTATACTCCTTTCCTTGCAGCAGCAAACGCTGTCGTTGTCGGTCGAATATCATCGGATACCTTTAAATATCATCATTACAAAACCATAAACAATCTTTCCTCACTTCAAGAGGCATTTCCACGTTGTCCGTAAAAAGCAGTCCTGTACCCAGCCCTTGAGGCAGCGGATTATCGAAGGTGGCACACCATTGGGCTATTGCATTTAGGCCGATATTCGACTCCAGAGCCGAAGTAATCCACCAGCCGATATGCCGTTTTTCCGCTTCGGCAATCCACTCGTTGCCACCGCATATCCCGCCGTGCAGGGAAGGTTTGAGAACAATATACTGCGGATTGATTGCCGAAAGCAGCTTCCGCTTCCCTTCCGGCGTATTGCAGCCTATCAGTTCTTCATCCAAGGCTATCGGCAGCGGAGAGTCGGCAGCAAGACGCGCCAGTTCCTCCCACTGCCCCGCACGGATAGGCTGTTCAATGGAGTGCAGCTCCAGTTCGGACAGGCGTTTCAGTTTCTCCATCGCATCAGCCGGAGAGAAAGCGCCATTGGCATCCACACGCAACTCTATCTCCCTGGAAGAGAAATGTGCACGGATATGGCGAAGCAAGGCCAGTTCCTCCTCAAAGCCGATAGCACCGATTTTCAGTTTGATGCAACGGAAACCGGCTGCCATTTTTTCCTCTATCCGGGAGAGCATCGTGTCGAAGTTGCCCATCCAGATAAGCCCGTTTATCGGAATCCCCGCCTTTCCTTGCGAGAAGTCCGTATCGTACAATGCCCAACTGCCCGTCAGGAGATGACGGAGCGCCGTTTCCAATCCGAACAGGATAGACGGATAGTCGCGCAAGGCATCCGCATCCAGTTCTCCCCCACACTGTTCCAGCCGGCGGCAAGCCCCGGCAAGTATATTCTCGTAATCGGGAAGGTCGTCACAGCTCAATGCAGGCAACGGGGCACACTCTCCTATTCCCGTCCTGCCCGGATAGTCGGGAGAGGTCAGATGAAGATACCACACTTTCCGGGTCGTATACACCCCGCGGGAAGTCCCCGCCGGCTGCTTGAAATGCAGCAACCGGGGGATAATCTCTATCTTGCAGTCCATTACGGGTGTCAGGGGAATTTGGGATACTGCTTGAAGTTAGGCTTGCGTTTCTCCAGAAATGCGTTCTTACCTTCCTGGGCTTCATCCGTCAGATAATAGAGCAAGGTAGCGTCGCCTGCCAGTTCCTGAATGCCCGACTGTCCGTCCAGCTCCGCATTCAGCCCCGCCTTAATCATGCGCAAAGCCAGCGGACTGAGCTGCATCATCTCTTCCGCCCACTGCACATACTCGTCTTCCAGTTGCTCCAAAGGCACTACCTTGTTGACCAATCCCATTTCCAACGCTTCCTGCGCATTGTATTTCCGGCAAAGGAACCAGATTTCACGCGCTTTCTTCTGACCTACCACACGAGCCAGGTAAGATGCGCCGAATCCGGCATCGAAACTTCCCACACGGGGACCTGTCTGGCCGAAGATAGCGTTCTCGGAAGCGATGGACAAGTCGCACACCACATGCAGCACGTGTCCGCCACCGATGGCAAAACCGTTTACGGCGGCAATCACGGGTTTCGGGATGCTGCGGATTTGCTTCTGCACATCCAATACGCTCAAGCGGGGAACGCCGTCCTTACCGATATACCCGCCGCGTCCTTTCACATTCTGGTCGCCTCCGGAGCAGAAAGCCTTGTCGCCCGCTCCGGTAATGACAATCACATCGATATCCGCTTCCTCACGGCAGATGCGCAAGGCATCGCTCATTTCGGCGGTAGTGGTCGGGGTAAACGCATTGCGGTAGCGTTCGCGGTTGATGGTGATACGGGCAATTCCGTTATAGTATTCAAAAAGAATATCTTCATATTCCCGGATGGTTGTCCATTCTCTTTTTGTCTGCATAATCTGTATTCTATTTTAATTGATGATAATAATTCTTCAACATACGGGTGTCTTCGTCCTTGTCGGTAAACACTTCCAGCAAGACGGGGCGCTCCGCCGCCTCCGGACTGGTGAAGGACTTCATGGCCTCAGCCAACTGTCCGCCGTTCTCCGCACGCAGGTAAAGGAATCCCCGCTCTTCCGCCCAGCCTTTGGCCGAAGTCTTGTGAACCGCTGTGATAAACTTATGCGAAGACTCCGACATGTCGAGCCCCGGCAATGTATGAAAGATTTCTCCGCCGCCGTTATTCAGTAAAAGGATGCGCAGGTTGGGACCGATATTGGCATTCCACAACGCATTCATATCGTAAAAGAAGCTCAAATCTCCGATAGCAACAAAGTTCAGCTTGTCGGATGCCGCCGCATACCCCACAGCCGTGGAAAGCGAACCTTCGATGCCGCTGGTTCCCCGGTTGCAGCAAACCTCTACGGTGGGCGAAACGGCATACAACTGGGCATAACGCACCACCGAACTGTTTGCCAGATGCAGTACCGATGCTTCCGGCAAGGACTTTATCAACGCCCCCACTGCCGCCATCTCCGAATAAGCGAACTCCGGTTCGGGAACAGCCTTGCAGTAGTCTTCCCAGATGCGGGGATATTCGGGAGTCCGGGTTTCAAGCAGGGCCGCTATCTTTTCCAGAAACTCAAACGGGTCCATTTCTATAACGGTGGTCAAGGAGCCGTAAAGGTCGGTCACCTCGCCATCCGGCGACACATGCCAATGCTCTTTGGGCGGATGCCGGCGAAGGTACTTTTTCAACCGTTTGGATACGATATGCCCTCCGTAAGTAATCAGCAGTTCGGGAGCCATCTGGTCCATTTTATCTTCGGGCATAGCATAGAGCGCCGCATCGAAATTCTTCACGGGAATGCCCGGAACCGTCCGGTTGCCGATATGCTCCGTCAGCCATGCAAAATGTTTATACAGCAGTTTGGTATACCGTTTTTCAAACAGGTAGATAAGATTCATCTGTCCCACCACAATCATACGCTTCCGGTATTTATTCATGCGGTCGATGAGTTCGTTATAATCGCGGTCGTAGACGTTCAGCCCCTGATAGCGGGTGACGACGCGTACTTGGGGCAACGCCTCCGTCGTGAAATTGAACAAGGGCTCGGAAACGGGCACATTGATATGTACCGGTCCTTTTCCGTGATGGTTGGTTTCCAACAGGGCTTCATTTATCAGTCGGTTGCAGAACCACTCATCCTCGTCCGTATGAATTTCGGGAAGGTTGACGGATTTCTTGACCAGCGACCGGAACACCTCCGGCTGCGGAAGCGTCTGTCCGTCCATCTGCCCTATCCAAGCAGCCGGGCGGTCGGCGGAGATGACTATCAAGGGAACTTTCTGATAAAAGGCCTCCGCCACGGCAGGGTGGAGATTCAACAAGGCGGTTCCCGAAGTACAGCACACCGCAACAGGCTTGCCGCTATTCAAAGCCAGGCCGAGGGCGAAATACCCCGCACTCCGCTCATCCGTCATTGCATGGCAAACAAAGCCCGGGTGATTGGACAAAGTATGTACGATGGGGGCATTGCGGCTGCCCGGGCACAACACGACCCTGGTAATTCCGTACGCCTCAAGAAGCGCTGCCAGTTGGAGTATATTCTTTTTGTCTGTATACATGGTTCAGTGATTAAAGATTAGCGATTTATGGATTATAGGGACATGCTTACCAACCGTTTCATGGTCTGCAACTTCTTTTCCGTTTCCAGCCATTCGTCATTCAGCTCCGAAGAAGCCAGCAGTCCGCCACCGGCATAGAAAGACAACTGCCCGTTTTCGATGTGCATGCACCGCAGGTTCACGTATAAATCCGTCTTGCCGTCAGGGTCGAGCCACCCGATGAAACCGGAATAATAACGACGGTCATACCCTTCGTTGTCCAGTATAAAACGGTATGCCTCCTCTTTCGGCAGACCGCACACGGCAGGGGTCGGATGCAAAAGCTCCAGAAGGCTTCCCAAACGGTTGTTATCTTTCAAGGTGAAACGGAAACTCGTTTTCAGGTGCGACAGTGCTCCGGCATAAGCGGGATACGGACCGCTCTCCGTGGGATGAATGCCCGATGACAGGAGCTGCCGACGGATATAAGACGCCACATAGTCCTGCTCCTGCCGGTTCTTCTCGCCCCATTCCTGCGGCAGTCTGCCATCCTGCAAAGGTTGGGTTCCCGCCAATGCCACGGTGCTCCACTCGTTTTTCTCCCCGGATAAGATAATCTCAGGGGTACTACCCATCCAGACACCTGTCCGGGGCGTATAGCATAAGTATATATAAGAATGAATATAATGCTTGCATGCCGCACGGAACACTGCCGAGGGAGAGAAACCCGGGCACTGCCCGATGACGGATTTACGGGAAAGGACCAATTTGTCAAACCGCTTGCTGCGCAAGGCTTCTATAAATGTCCGGAAGCATGCTTCGTACTCTTCCGTGCAAGCTTCTGAAAATGTTTCCCTGCCTTGACGCAACCGGAAAGCTTCCAGCTCCTCTTCCGCGTACTCGCCAAGCGGCAAAGGCTGTCCCCACTGCTCCGGCTGTATCAGCACAATCGGGCACGACTCGCTTGCACGGAACGGTGCAATGACGAAACCGCGTGCCCCGTCCAAGTCTTTAAGGTCATACAACAGACGGACGCTTCCCGACGCTTGTGTCAGCAAACGGGGAGTGTCCTCACCGGGAATACGATAAACGGCAAAAGGCTGTTCCTGCCGGATCAAGGTATCAATAGCTTTCAGATTACTTATTTCTTTGTCAATCATCTTCTTTTGTAAAAGCATAAAACCACTTGCAGAGTTCAGGTACGCTGCATGGTTCTAATTCGGATGACAAAGATACAAAATCCTTTTTATAGAGATAGAAAGCGAAAGTATCTTTCCTTATGTATTTTCATTGAGTTATAAAAAGTGCCGTCCATAAGATTCTATGAACAGCACTTTCTATATGTTTCCCACCATAATCGGGAGTAATGACAGATGGCATTATGCAGCCATCCCGAACAGTTCTATGCAGCTACCCTGCACAAGGCTATGCAGTCATGCTGCACAGTACTGTGCAGCGTGGCTGCATACCAACTCTTGTTTATCCGAGAGGATTTTCTTCTTCACCGCCGGACGAACCGCCTCCGCCTTCGGGTGCTTTGCCGATATAAATGGTTTTGGCGGCGCTATGCGGGGTTTTCAGTAATTTAGAACCGGAACCGGAGAATTGCGTCGTCACTTTCAGTTCATACGTGCCGTCGGCAAGGCCTGCGGGGATGATGAACGTCAGTCGGGACGGGTCGTTCACGACGTAAAGGTCTTCCGTTATTTTTGTTTCCGCACCGGAAGAATCGGTCAGAGTGATGCCTACTGAGGGGTCCGTACCGGCTATTTTCAGTTTACCGCCTGTGAGGGTGAAAGCTCGTCCTGCGGTGGCGCTGGCATCCTGTGCACGGGTGGCGGCATCCTGTACGCCTGTAACGAACATGGCCGCCCCCTTCTCGCCGATGATGCCTACAGTAGTATTCTTTATTGCCTGGCGCAAATCCGCTCCTACATTGAAATTCACCACGATAGAGTTCTTTGCGGGATTCCATTGCGAGTTCTCTATGACACCGCGAAAGCTGACGCTGGCGTAGTAAAGACCCGTATTCACGTTGTAGCCGCTCATGAGCAGGCGTTTGATAACACGTTTCTCCAATTCGAATACGTGCTTGATGGTCTCCTCGCGCAGACCTGAGTCCTCGGCTTTCATCTCCGCGATGATACGTGCCTCGTTTGCACTGCCGATGCTGACGGGGACAAGAATCATGTCTTCCTTGTTATCCACCGTAACGGTATTGTCGGCTAACTGGCCATTGATCTGATATTTGATATTTTCTGCCATAATTTTGATTTGTTTTATGGAATTAATAAAAAGCACTTTTTCTCCGAATGATGCCGACCGGGAAAGGCAAACCGGAAGACGATTATTATTGTACAGTCAAGTCAGCAACTACAGCTTTAAAGTAATTTTTCCAGCTATCGTATGCCGATGATGCAGTGGGAAGAACAAACAACCGGCACTGCTCTTTGATAGTGCCTTTATCATGGCTGAAAGTAGTGGCGGTAATAGTCGGTGCGGTTGTCGGATAGCTCTGCACACCTATCAGTTCCGAGCAGTTGTGGAATACATTGTCTCCTAAAGAGGTGACCGTTGCCGGGAGGGAGATTCCGGTCAGTGCCGTACCCGCAAAAGCCCAATCTTCTATCGTTGCAGTCTGTTTGGAAAGTACAACGCCATTTAATTTGGTACATCCGTTAAAGGCATATCTCGGTACGACGGTAACACCTTCCGGCAAGCACACACGTGTAATGCCGGTACAATTCTGAAAAGCACATTCTCCAAGCGTAGTCAGGCTGACAGGCAGATTATAGGGGTTATCCTGATTTGTTTCTTCCAAGGTCAAAGCGTAACATTTATCAAACGCATTGACACCTATACGGGTTATATTATCGTGGAAGCCTACGGAATGAAGTGAAGTGCAACCATAGAACGTATCATCTGCTATGGAGGTCACTCCGGCAGGAATCCTTATGTTCCGGAGCGAAGTGCAACGGTTAAAAGCCGCCTCACCTATTGAGGTAATGCCGTCGTGCCAGTTCACATGCTCCAGATACTTGCAGTCTTGAAAAGTCCAATTGGGGATGGCAGTCACGGTAGAGGGGATGCTGACAGAACGGAGGCCGCATCCGTAGAAAGTGCTTTCAGACAAGGATTGTACACCTTCGTACAAGACAACACTCTGCAGGTTTCCGCAGTTCTCGAACACCCAGCGCCCCAGTGTTTCCACACTTCCCGGAATATCAATCAACGACAAGGAAACACAATTTCTAAAAGCACAATTACCTACCGTTTTCAGTTTTTCGGACAGGATGACCTCACGCAGGTTACTACATCCTTCAAAGGCATATTCGGTGATTGTTTCAGCATTGCCGGTATCGACATAATCCAATGCCCGGCAATTGAGGAATGCAGATTTACCGATGGTAACAAGGCTTGCGGGAAGCATCACTTCTTTCAATGTTGTATTAGGCTGATACCCGTCATCCGGATGAAAGCCCAATCCCCAACCGGGAAGGGTAACCATATCCGTCATGGAGAGGTCGAGCACCTCGAGTTTGGTAAGGGTATTGCGGATATAGGCAAGGTCGGTAGCATCCACACTACCTTTTATGACAAGCACAGCCAGCTCCACGTCGGTAGCTACACTGCTCAGATTTCCGGCAGTAGAGGTTACGGCAGCAACAGTGGAATACTTAATGGGACGTGTAACGGTTGTCTCCATACCTTTCTTATCTACCAACGTCACTTTCAGAATAGCGGTATCGGAAAGCTTTACATGTTTTGGCGGAGTAAGCGTAACTTTGGAGCTGTTGGGAATAATCATTCCGTCATCACCAAAAGCCGGTTGGGTTATGTCCACCTTCCAAACACCGTTCGTACCGGCAGAAGCACGGGTTTGTATATCCGTCCCCGTACCGTTATCGTTGGTGACGGTAGCTGCAATGGATGTATAATCACCGGATTTCAAGGTAGAGGGAAACAGCAATGGGATATCCAGGCTGGAAGCGGTACAATATAATACATCGTAACCGTCGAGTCCGATGGTGACGGCATTGCTTCGGGGCAGTGTAATAGTCGTTGTTCCATCGGCAAGCGTAAAGACTACGTAGTCACCATGTGAAGTATCCACCGCAGCAATTACGGAAGTTCCGCAAAGAATGGTTACCGGCTCTGCCTGGGCAAAAGTGATGAGGTAACCGGGTACTCCTTCCACGGTAGTGGGTACTACCGAAAGGATGTAATCACGGTTTTGCAAAGCTTCGGTCAAGGTCTGCAAGGCTTTCACCTGGTCTGTGACTTCGGCAATCTGTGTGCGGATACCGGTGTCATCGTACTCGTTATCACATCCGGACATTGCTACTGTCAGAAAGAACAACAGTGCATAAAATTTAGTCTTCTTCATGTTGATTGTCTTTTAATTAATAAATATGGGAATTGATTGTAGATTACTTATCAAGTAACGGTCGGACACCGGAAAGAAGACTGTGCAGTTTATGGAATCTGCACATAAACCAACCGTTACCACCGCTATAATTCCTATCTTTCAACCATCGAAGCTTCGGCTCCGCTTTTACATCCGAAGCGGGGAAAGGGGTTCGTATATCTTATACGGAATACGAACGGGGCAATATATATTATATAAGGTGGGATTTGCGGGCTTCAGGACTAAATACAAGATTTAATTAAACTTTTTCTAACAATTAATTGGCATTTGGTAAAATTTAGCATATATTTACAACGTTAACAACACCGTTACTTGATAAGTAATTCCGGCTTATAATCCTGCCCTATATTCTGTTTCATTTTTCCATTTACATTTTCTAACGGAAGCTATCAGTTGCCTGTTTGCCTTATCGACCAGCTCATTGCCGAAAGGCTTGAGATAGGCTTCCGTCACCCGCAGGGACGAATGTCCCAAAGCCTGACTGATAATCCCCACCGGCTGTCCGCTATGGAAAGCAAGTGTAGCCCATGTGTGTCGGGCCGTGTATGAGCTGACCCGTACACCGGGCAGCAAGCGGCTCATCACCTGCCCCAACTTGCGATTGAAATGCCGAAGGGCATCCTGATAATTGCGGTACGACTGCCAGCTGTCCCGTATCCTCGCATCGAGTATGGGGAAAAGGTAGGGCGAGGCGGAATGCCTGTCGGCGTACTTCGCTATCAGCACAAGAGCCTCACGGGGAATGCGTACCGTTATCGGCTTATCCGTCTTATGACGGCTGTAGGTTATCCTGCCATCCTGCATATCGCGCTTGCGCAAATGGGCAAGGTCTATGAAAGGCATGCCGCGGAGCAAGAACATCAGCAGAAAATAAGCAAGTACCGCCTGCTGCTGCGGAGAAAGACCGGAAAGGTCGGCTTCCAGCAACTGTTCCATCTGGCGGGCAGTGAGCGCACGCTTGGTCTGCGACACCACACCGGTATAGACATCGTCGAAGAGTCGCGGATTGTGCTCCGCCGTGCCGGGCGGCATCCAACGGTTGTAAACGGCACGCAAAGTACGCATGTAGGTGGATATGGTGTTCTGCGTCAGTTTACGGAGCAACATCCACTGTTCGTACTCTTTCAGGCGACCGGGTGTGAAGACTTCCTGCATCGGCATGGAGCACTCCTCCTCTCCGCTGCAGGAGAAGCGGATGAAGGAGCGGAGCGTACAGGCATAGATATGTACTGCCGGCGGCTTCCTGTCACGCCTTAGTTCTTCAATCACTTTCATCATGTAGGCAGACAAATCCGTTGTGCCCACATCTTTTGTTTCTACTTCATTCATAAATCTGCTTTATTAGTTTTTTACGCAATATACGAACGAACAATCTTTCGCAAAGAGTGTTTGAAAGACTATTATTCCAACCTAAACGAAAAACTTAATATATGAAACAAATCTTACTCATCATCTTCTTGGGAGCAAGTGTTTCCGCAACGGCGCAAACCCTCTCCCTGAGCTTCGATGATGCCCTTCGGCAGATGCAGCAGGGAAACCGAAGCCTGAAGATAGCCGACAAGGGTATCGAGACCGCACGGACGGAACATGACAAACTGAACGCCCTTTGGTATCCGAGCCTGCAAGGTGCGGGCACATTCGTACACCTGTCCGAAAAGATAGAAGTGAAGCAACCGTTGTCGCAATTTACCGACCCTGCCAAAGACTTTGTTCACAACCTCGTACCGGACGACCAATTTATCAGCAGTATCCTCGACCAGATAGGCAGCCACACCCTCGCCTTTCCGCTCGCACCCCGCAACCTCAGCACGGTAGGCCTGACCGCCGAATGGATCGTGTTTTCCGGCGGAAAGCGCATCCGTGCCGGCAAGATAGGAAATGCAATGATTGACATCGCCCGCGAGAACCGCGAACAGACAGACGCCACGCAGCGTGTCCTCTTAGCAGAAAGCTATTTCGGACTGCGTCTGGCACAAGAAGTGGTGCGCGTACGCCAAGACACCTACAACAGCCTGAAACGTCATTACGAAAATGCCTTGAAACTGGAAGCCGCCGGAATGATAGACAAGGCCGGACGCCTCTTTGCGCAAGTGAACATGGACGAAGCGCAACGCTCGCTGGAAGCCTCACAAAAGGAAGCAGCCGTTCTGCAAAACGCTTTGCGTACGTTGCTCAACATAACGGATACTTGCAGCATACAACCCGTTTCCCCGCTTTTCATAAACGCCGTGCTACCTACAAAAGAGGAGTTCCTGCAAACCATGCAAACCGAGAACTATACCGTCAACCAATTGCAGTTGCAATCGCATATAGCCAAACAACAGCTCCGTATCGAACAGAGCGGCTACCTGCCGGACATCGCCGTATTCGGCAAGCAGACACTATATGCCCACGGCATCCAAAGCAACCTCATCCCCCGCACCATGATAGGAGTAGGATTCACCTGGAATCTCTTTGACGGTCTGGCACGGGAAAAACGGATACGCCAATCCAAGATAGCCCAACAGACTCTCTCCATAGGGCAGGAAAAAGCCAAAGACGATTTAAGTGTGGGTATCGACAAACTCTACACGCAGATGCAGAAAGCACAGGATAACGTTCGTGCCCTGAACACAACCATCGAACTGAGCGAAGAGTTAGTGCGCATCCGCAAGAAATCGTTCACCGAAGGCATGGCAACAAGCACCGAAGTAATAGATTCAGAAACGATGCTGGCAACCGTACGCGTGGCCCGACTGGCAGCCTATTACGAGTATGACGTGGCGTTGATGAATCTGCTGGCGCTTTGCGGCACGCCGGAAGAATTCGGGAAACTTAGTAATTTGAGAGTTGAGAATTAAAAATTGAGAAACAGGCTGTGCAATGAGGATTACACGGAAAACTCAGATTTTCCTTATTCCGTATAATCCGTACCTAAAAAGAAACATCAAGTGTATTTGGATACACCGTACTTTATAGTTTATACTTAAATTAAATGAATATCAGCAACAAAACCATCAGCATCGCATTCATCGTCGTATTAATCGTTACCGTAGGAGTATCGGTTATCGGAATGTCACTTATGAGCCGGCAGCCAATGGTGCTGCAAGGGCAGGTAGAAGCCACGGAGATACGCATCAGCGGAAAACTGCCGGGGCGTGTAGATTCTTTCCTCGTACAAGAGGGGGATTGGGTAAAAGCGGGTGACACGCTCGTTGTCATCAACAGTCCCACTATCGAAGCCAAATACCGTCAGGTAAATGCTTTGGAACAGGTGGCGCAGGAACAGAACAAAAAGATTGATGCCGGAACGCGCAGGCAGATTATCGCTACAGCCTTGCAGCTTTGGAATAAGACGCAAAGCGACCTGACGCTTGCCCAAACCACCTATCAGCGCATCCTCACCCTTTATAAAGACAGTGTGGTTACTTCGCAACGAAAGGACGAAGTAGAAGCCATGTACAAAGCCGCACAAGCTGCCGAACGCGCGGCATACCAGCAATATCAAATGGCTGTGGACGGCGCGCAAAGCGAAGACCGCGCAGCCGCACGTAGCCTTGTAGATGCCGCACGCAGCACGGTGGATGAAGTTTCCGCCCTTCTTGTAGACTCCAGGCTCACTGCTCCCGAAGACGGACAGATAGCCACTATCTTCCCCAAGCGCGGCGAGCTGGTGGCTCCGGGCACGCCTATCATGAGCCTGGTGGTGATGAGCGATGCACACGTAGTCCTGAACATCCGGGAAGACCTGATGCCACAGTTCAAAATGGGCGGCACTTTCAAAGCGGACATTCCTGCCCTCGGCAAGAAAGACATAGAGTTCCGCATCTATTACATCAGTCCGCTGGGAAGTTTCGCCACTTGGAAATCGACCAAGCAAACAGGCAGTTACGATATGCAAACGTTCGAGATACATGCACGACCTGTACAAGCGGTGGAAGGGCTTAGACCGGGAATGTCGGCAATCGTAAATAAAGTATAAAAAGGAAAGAAGGGAAACCGGACAATCTTTTTCAGACATAAGAACAAAAGAACATATTCATGATTATAACATATGCTAATGTTTTCTTATTTGTTCTTATGTCTAAAAAATCCGTCATCACCCTATTTGAAAAAAGTCTGTCATCACCCAAGTCGATACCGTTCAGAGTTGAAGCGCCAATCATCTCACCATACAAATTTCTTATTATGAACTTATTATATAATGTCCTCTTCCGCGAATGTCACCGTATCACCTCACGCCGTCTCTATTTCAGCGTGTGCATCCTCCTGCCCTTGTTCTGCCTGTTCTTTATGGCTACCATTTTCGGAAACGGACAGATGGAAAATATTCCTATCGGCATTGTAGACCAAGATAATACGGCAGCCTCACGTACCATAGCACGGCGCATTGCCGCCACACCTACTTTCCGGGTTACGGAGCACTTTACGGACGAAGCCTCTGCACGACAGGCATTGCAACGGAAGGAGATATACGGCTACTTGTCCATCCCGCCGCAGTTTGAGCAGAAAACAGTCAGCGGGACGGGTGCAACGCTGACTTACTATTACCATTACGCCCTTCTTTCGGTAGGAAGCGAACTGATGGCAGCATTTGAAACCACACTCGCCCCCGTAGCACTGTCGCCCATCGTTGTACAGGCTGAAGCATTGGGTGTGGGGCAGGAACAGATACAGACGTTCCTTCTTCCGGTAGAAGCCAATACGCATCCGCTTTATAATCCGGATATGGATTACTCTATCTATCTGAGCCAGCCGTTTTTCTTCGTTCTATTCCAGATACTGATTCTACTTGTAACGGTATATGCCATAGGCAGCGAATTCAAGTTCGGGACAACGCAAGAATGGATGGGGGCTGCCACACCCGCAGGAAAAGACCCGGCTAATCTGCGGAATGCCGATATGCTAACTGCCGTTGCAGGAAAGCTGTTGCCCTACACCGTTATGTTCTCCGTTATAGGCATACTGGCAAACTACGTGTTGTTCGGACTGATGAACATACCGTTTCAAGGCAGCTTGTGGCTGATGAACATCGTAACGGTACTGTTTATCATGGCTACGCAGGCATTGGCGGTGCTGATATTCTCTATCTTTCCCAAGATAGCCTATATCATCAGCGTGGTGTCAATGGTAGGCTCTTTGGGAGCTACACTGTCGGGAGTGACATTTCCGGTAACGGCAATGTATGCACCGGTGCATGCGGCGTCCTACCTGTTTCCGGTACGGCACTTCACCGAAGCGGCACAGGCTATGATTTATTTCAATGCGGGATTTGCTTATTTCTGGCAATCGGTGGCTGTACTACTGGTATTCCTGCTGCTGGCCATACTGATTCTGCCTTTATTGAAGTGGTGGATACTGAGGATGAAGGAAAGCGAAGAAACTCTCCATATCGGAGACAAAGCATTGTCCGGCATTGCAGCGACCGATATACAGTCCGGTATATCATCCGGTACATCGCCCGGCACGGAAGCATCCCTGAGCAATGTCATCCGCCACGAATGGAAAGCCATTGCCACCAATCCCGCCATCCTGCTGGTGCTGGCAGGGGGAATCTTCCTTTATGGCTTACTCTACAACTATATGTATGCTCCCAATCTGGTACGCAAAGCACCGGTTGCCGTAGTAGACCTCTCCCACTCCGCACTCAGCCGGGAGTACGTACGATGGCTGGATGCCGCCCCGCAGACTTCGGTCTATGCCCAAACACCCAATATCCTCGAAGCCCGCGAGTGGATGAAAAAAGGCGAGGTTACCGGTATACTCTACATCCCTTCCGACTTCGAGACGCGTGTAGCGCGCGGCGAGACTTCCGTATTCACCCTGTATGCCGCCACGGACGCATTCCTCAACTTCAAGGGATTGCAAGAAGCAAGCTCGCGCGTGATGCTTGCCGTAAACGATGCCCACCGGCGTGCCAGAACAGTATTCCTGCCGCCGCAAGGTCTGTTGGCCGTTGCGTCGTCCACTCCCGTCAGCGTATCGGGAACGGCCCTTTACAATTACACCGAAGGATACGGTTCCTACCTGATTCCCGCCGTAATGATTGTCATCATCTTCCAGACAATGCTGATGGTGATTGCCATGCTTACCGGCGAAGAAGCGGAACAGCAGCGGAAAGGCGTTTACAGCATGAAAGCCCGTTCCCTGAAAGATATGCTGTGCATCGTATCGGGAAGAACCTTCGTATATGTAATGCTGTATGTTGTGTTCTCCATGTTCCTGTTGGGACTGCTGCCGCATATTTTCAGCATTCCCAATATAGGAAGCGGTTGGGACATTGTCACTATGATGATTCCTTTCCTGCTTGCCACGAGTTTCTTTGCGCTTGCCGTGTCCCGCTGGTTTACCGACTCCGAAGCCCCACTGCTGATGATAGCCTTCTTTTCTGTGGGTTACATCTTCCTTTCCGGCGTGTCTTACCCGCTGGAACTGATGCCCTGGTACTGGCAAGCGGCGCATTACGTCTTCCCTGTGGCCCCCGCAGTACTCGCTTTCGTAAAATTAAATTCAATGGGCGGCAGCCTTGCCGACATCTGGCCTCAGATGCTGACGCTGTGGATACAAGTAATCATATACGGTGCGTGGGCGGTGTACACTACAAGGAGAGTCTATAAACGAAGTAACATAAAGACAGGTGATATAGAGGCATAAAAAAAGGCTATCTATCCCAGACAGCCAATCTTCTTGTTAACCTTAAATCTAATACTATGAAAAACACATTGCAAATATACGGACATTTCGGGAATCTCCAAATTATCGGAGGGCTGTGGTCCTACTTATAACATGGTTTAATAGGAATACGCTGTTGTTAACAAATCAGTACCCGGGAATTAAGAAAAACTTACAGTCTTTTCCTCTTATAAGCAAATTCCTGCCATTTCTCTTCCGGCCAATCCTGCCGCTGCATCTCCGTACGCGCCATGACAAAGAAGAGATCTGACAGACGGTTCACAAAACGCAAAATATCCTCATTCAGCGGAGCTTGGCGATGCAGTGTCCATAAGCGTCGCTCGGCACGCCTTGCTACTGTGCGGGCAAAATGCAGTTGCGCAGAAACAGGCGTACCACCCGGCAGAAGAAAATAGCCGTTCTCCTTCAGTCCGGCAGTCATGGCATCCATTTCCTGTTCGCAGCGTACGGTCAGTTCGGCGGCAGAAAGAAGATTGGGGTTCAACACGCCATCGGGCGTAGCTACATGGCTCATCACTACCATCAGTTCTCTTTGAATGGTATGCAGCAGTTCCTGCCAATTGTCTTCGGCAGGAAGCATGGAACGTACGATTCCTATTACGGCATTCAGTTCGTCCAGACAGCCGTTTGCCTCGATGCGAATATCATCTTTGGGAACACGCGCTCCGCCATGAATGCCGGTGGTTCCTTTATCTCCCGTACGGGTATATACTTTTTTCATCTTTCAGCGTATGCTTATTCAAATAACCTCATTATATCCGTTTCACCCCAATAAAGATGCGTGTAACTTGCTATCGTATTCTTGTAGCGGAATACGGGCGTGTTCACCGGTTGCCCTTTGGCATTATACACCTGCACGACGGTAGGCGGCATATACAACTCTTTCTTACTGTCATCGGGAGCCGTCCCCGACTTGCCGAACTGCGTATAATGAAACTCGTGCCCCCGCAAACGCTGCCCCTTATAGTCGAAGCTGCGATACCCCAACGTCAGTTTCCGATATTCACTCTCATTGGAGATATAAAAAGGAAACACACCCGCCATTCTGTCGAACCCGCTGCCACCGCTCTCATGCTCCCGTTTGTCATAACCTATGGCATACGAAAGGTAAATCATTCCGCCACACTCCGCCAGCGTCTTTCCGCCGCGTTCTATATACTCCCGAACGGATTCTTTCACCTGACGGGCTCCGGCAAGCGCCATAGAATGTTTTTCTGGATACCCGCCCGGCAAGTACAACAAATCGGTGTCCTGCGCTATGGGGACATCCTTTTCCGGATCGAAGAAAGAGACATTGCCCATTCCGCGCAACATCTCCAGATGTTCTTCATAAATGAAAGAGAAAGACTCCTCGTTACGTGCCACCAAGATACGCAGGTTGCCCGGTTTCCTACCGCCGACAAACTCCTTATCCCTTTCCCGCGTTTCCCGCAACGGAACCGCCGTCTTCGCCAGCAGCAGTTTCCAATCCACGCATTGCTCCAATAACCTTGTCAGAGTACCGATGGCATCCGTGCCTTTGGAACGACTGAAATCAAGTCCCAAATAACGTGATTCCTGCTCCAGCATTTTCTCCTTTGGAAGATACCCCAGACAGGTTATGCCTACCTCGGCACACACTTCCCTGAGCATTTCATAATGGCGGGACGACCCTACACGATTGAATATCACCCCCGCAATCCGTATATCCGGACGAAAATGGATGAATCCCGACAGCAAAGGAGCCATTGAATAAGCGGCAGACTTGGCATCCACCACCAGCACGACTGGAAGTTGCAACAACTGAGCTATCTCCGCCGAAGAGCCCCGGTCGCGATCATATCCGTCAAACATTCCCATCATCCCTTCCACAATGCAGACATCCGCAGAAACGGCATGACGTGCATAGAGTTCGCACACATGTTCACCGGAAGCCATAAACGTATCCAGATTAATGGATGCACGTCCGCATACAGCCGTATGATATTTGGTATCGATATAATCCGGACCGCATTTAAAAGGCTGTACCGCCAATCCTTTTTGTGTCAGCAAAGCCATTAGTCCGCGGCTTACGGTGGTCTTTCCGCTACCCGATGTGGGGGCTGCTATGAGAAACTGAGAAACGCGACGCATGTTATTTAGGTATAAGGTATGAAGTATAAAAGGGCTGTTATGGATTTTGTCGGACAAAGGTAATAATATATCCGGTAAAAGTCTTATCTTAGCTGCCAAATATAAAAAACGCTATGATAACCGAAGAACTTAAAAAACTCTACATTACACATACCGGGCACGAACCCGAAGCCATCGACGAACTTCCCTCTTCCGGCTCAAACCGCCGCTATTTCCGCCTCAAAGGTACGCCTACGCTGATAGGGGTAAGCGGCGAATCCGTTGAGGAAAACCGTGCCTTTCTCTATATGGCAGAGCATTTCCGCGGAAAAGGATTGCCCGTGCCCGAAGTGTTTATCCGTTCCGAAGACAATATTTACTATTTGCAGGAAGATTTAGGAGATACGCTTCTGTTCAACGCCATCGAAAAAGGACGCAAGACAAGCGTATTCGATGAAGAGGAGAAGCAATTGCTTCGTAAGACCATGCGCCTGCTGCCCGCCGTGCAATTTGCCGGAGCCGACGGCATGGACTTCTCCTACTGTTACCCGCAGGCTGAGTTCAACAGCCGTAGCATTCTGTGGGACTTGAACTACTTCAAGTATTGTTTCCTCAAGGCAACGGGCATGGATTTTCAGGAAGACCGCCTGGAAGATGATTTCCAGAAAATGGCAGACGTGCTTCTCCGCAGCAGTTCCGCTACTTTCATGTATCGCGACTTCCAAAGCCGCAACGTGATGATTAAGGATGGCGAACCCTGGCTTATCGACTTTCAGGGCGGACGTAAAGGGCCTGTCTACTACGACGTGGCCTCATTCCTGTGGCAAGCCAAGGCCAATTATCCCGACAGCCTGCGCCAAGAACTTCTGAAAGAATACATCGAAGCCCTGCGCAAATACCAGCCGGTGGATGAGAGCTATTTCTATGCCCAGCTCCGTCATTTCGTACTGTTCCGCACCATGCAGGTATTGGGCGCATACGGTTTCCGCGGTTACTTCGAGAAGAAGCCCCACTTCATCCAAAGCGTGCCTTTCGCCATTGAAAACCTGCGCCAGCTGTTGCAGGAGCCTTACCCCGAATATCCGTATCTCTGTAAAGTCCTGCACAGGCTGACCGAACTGAAACAATTCACCGACGACCTGAAAAAGCGTCGTCTGGTAGTAAAAGTCACCAGTTTCGCCTATAAAAAAGGTATCCCCGAAGATTCTTCCGGCAACGGCGGCGGTTTCGTATTCGACTGCCGTGCCGTAAACAACCCTGGCAAATACGAACGTTACAAGCCTTTCACCGGCCTCGACGAACCCGTTGTCCGCTTCCTTGAAGAGGATGGGGAAATCGCCGTATTCCTCGAACACGTATATGGTCTGGTAGATGCATCCGTGAAACGATATATGGAACGGGGATTTACCAACCTGTCCGTATGTTTCGGCTGTACAGGCGGCCAACATCGCTCCGTATATTCGGCCCAACACCTTGCCGAACACCTCAACAAGAAGTTCGGCGTACAAGTGAACCTGATACACAGAGAACAGAACATAGAACAGAATTTTAGCGCAAAACAGTAATACTGCCCGTCATCCTATTATTTTATGAAAGCAATGATATTTGCCGCCGGACTGGGAACCCGTCTTCGTCCGCTGACAGACCACACCCCAAAAGCGCTCGTCTCCGTAGCCGGAAAGCCGATGCTGGAACGGGTGATTTTACGGCTGAAAGAAGCCGGATTCAATGACATTACGGTCAATATCCACCACTTTGGAGAACAGATTATCGAGTTTCTCCGCGCCAATAACGATTTCGGCATCACTATCCACCTCAGTGACGAACGGGATATGCTGCTCGACACAGGCGGCGGGATAAAGAAAGCGCGTCCGTTTCTGGACGGCAACGAACCGTTCCTGGTGCACAATGCCGACATCCTTTCCGACATCAATCTTGCAGAGCTTTACCGGCATCATCGGGAAAGCAATGCAGAGGCTACACTGCTCGTCAGTCAACGACAGACATCACGCTACCTGCTGCTGGACGATGCCAACCGCCTGCACGGCTGGATAAACAAATCCACCGGTGAAACCAAGCCCGAAGGATTCTCTTTCCAAGAAAGGCAATACAAGGAAATGGCTTTCGGTGGCATTCACGTCATATCCCCTTCCCTTTTCCGCTATATGGAAAGCAGACAATGGGAAGGGAAGTTCTCCATTATTCCTTTTTATCTATCCGTGTGCGAAACAGCCTGCATACAGGGTTATCCGCTTCAGGACCGCCGTTGGTTCGACATCGGCAAGCCGGAAACACTTGCAAAAGCAGAGGAATACTACCGATAGAAAGACAAAATGAAGAAAAAAGAAAATAATCAGGAAGAAAAAGCTGAATAATATATAAAAAGTCTTTATCTTTACCCCCGGAATTGGCAATCGGGAAGGCATATCCGCCTGCCGATGCAAGGGAATCCGGTGTAAAACCGGAGCTGTACCTGCAGCTGTAATCCTCAATAAAAGATGTTTGTATCCGCAAAAGCCACTGTCGCGGCAACGCGATGGGAAGGTAATACAAGCAGAGGAGAGCCAGAATACCTACCAACTTCCGTAACTTGAGCACTAAGCTTCCAGGATTAGAAGCGATGTCCCCTATACTGATACGATAGGATTCCTATTTTACTCTTTCGGGCCATTACCTTTCGCACACAGAAGCGAAGTGCCGTTTTGTTTTATCAACGAAAAAATCGGTAGACGATGAAGCACAAGTATTGGCTTGAAGCGGTACTGCTGTGCGGTGTGATGCAATCCGCCCCGGCACAAAGTATCCTTAAAAACAAAGATGAGAAAGAACTCTCGTTACTGCTCAACGAAGTAGTAGTAACAGGTACGGGAACCGAGCACTACCTGAAAGACGCCCCCGTGCAGACAGAGGTGCTCACGGGAAAAGCGCTGGAGCAATATCAGGCGCGCAGCATAGACGACCTTCTCAGCGGGCTCAGCCCTTCCCTCACCTTCCATGACGGCGACATGGGCAGCCATATCCAGCTCAACGGGCTGAACAACGACTATATCCTCATCATGATAAACGGCAAGCGCATGAACGGGGACATTGGCGGACAAAACGACCTCAACCAACTGAATCCCGCCAACATAGAGCGCATAGAAATCGTGAAAGGCGCCGCTTCTTCACTTTACGGCAGCGATGCCATTGCCGGAGTCATCAATATCATTACCAAACGGAGCAGAGAGAAAATGGAACTCACCAGCACCACCCGTGTGGGCGAGCATGGCGATGTACGGCAAAGCGCCAGCTTCGGCTTCAACTACGGCAAACTGAAATCGGTGACCGGTATCAACTTCCGGCACACCGACGGCTGGCGCAATACGGATATGCAATGGGATCAGAACCAACTGAAGCCCGGTTCCACCATGCTTACCGTAAACCGTTCCAGCAACTACACTCTTTCCGAGAATCTGGAATGGCAGGTAAACAGAAAACTGAACCTCACCGCCGAAGGAACGTACTACGAACGTTGGGTGATGCGTACGCACGGCCCATGGAAGTACCTGCCCAACGACTTCTACTACCGCAACTATACTTTTGCCGCCGGAAGCAGGTACAAGCTGAACGGGCGCAACTACCTCACCGCCGACCTCTCTTATGGTCGCTACGGTTACTTCTACGACTATAAGCTGAAAGACATCACCGACTACTTCAAAGACGGCGACCGCATCACCTACTACCCCGGCCAGCGTATCAAGCAGAGCATACAGCAACAAGTGCTGGCGCAGGTAAAAGGTATCTTTTACTTCGGCGACCGGCACATCCTCAATACCGGCATAGAGTACCAGTACAACCGTCTGGAATCGCCTCACCACATAGCAGGCGACATCGCTTCCGTCTATACGCTCGCCGCCTATGCGCAGGAAGAGTGGACTGCCACAAGCAACCTTATACTGACTGCCGGCGTACGCGGCACGCAACACAAGGAAACCGGACTGAACCTCAGCCCCAAAGTATCCGCACTCCACAAAGCCGGTAACTTCAACCTGCGCGCTTCCTATGCCATGGGCTTCAAGGCGCCTACCATCAAAGAGCTTTATTATGAACACACAGGCAGCATCGGCGGCAGCTCCCTCACCGCCTATCATGGCAATACAGACCTCAAGGCGCAAACCTCACAATACACTTCCATCAGCGTGGAGTATGCAGGAAGCAAGTTCCAAGCGAGCCTGACCGGATATGCCAACTTCATCCGCAACATGATAGAGCTGGTAGAGATAAAAGTCACCCCCGAAGAAAAGCTCCTCGAAATAGAGAAAAGCAAGAAATACACCAACCTCACGAAAGCCCGTATCTATGGCATGGACTTCACCTTCAACTACCGCCCCACGAAAGACATCATGCTGGGCGGTGGGTACAGCTATGCCGATCCGAAAGCGCAGTATGCTGCCGATACGGGCGATAACTACATGAAGTACCTCTACATCGACGCCACATCCAACCATAATGCCACGCTCAACGCCACCTGGCAGCACACGTGGCGCTGTTACCGCCTCGGCTTGGGAGTGTACGGCCGATACCAGTCGACCCGCCGCTACGTCAACGACAACGATGCCGACGGCTTCCAAACATGGCGCATCAACACCGCCCATACCCTAATGAAGATGCGGCACTGGACGCTGACAATGAACATAGGTGTAGACAACCTCTTCAACTACGTAGACCGCACTCCTTTCGGACGTAACCGGGCTGCCAGCACGCCGGGAAGGAATTTCTACGCATCGGCGCTTATAAAGTTCAAGAACGGGGGCGGGGCAAAATAGAGAAAAACATCTTTTTTATTAATCAATTTACAAACAAAGTATGAAAAATTTCAAGTTTTATCTGATGGCGGCTCTCGTAGCAGCCACAACTTGCACAGGATTCACCTCCTGTAGCGATGACGACGATGCGGAAAGTACCGTAAACCCTGCAACCAGAGTAGTAGCCGAAACCAAGAAGTATGACACCGCCATCCTACTCTGTACTTTCGGAAGCACTTATAATGAGTCATTGGACGTTTACAACGAGATCATCGCCGACTTCCGGAAGCAGTTCCCTCAAACAGACATCTATATGTCTTTCACCTCACGTACCTGCATCGGCCGTGCAGAGGCTTCTACCGGCGAAGCGCGCTACAAACTGGACCAATGGCTGAAAGCCATCGGCGATGCAGGATATACACGCGTAGCCGTACAGTCGCTTCACGTCATTCCCGGCGAGGAATACCTCTCTCTGATGAATACCGATATCAAGAAAAACTTTATGATTGACTGGTATCCGCACATCGACGTGCTGAAAGGCGCCAACCTGCTCTCTACCGATGATGATACGGACGAAGTGGCACAGGTCCTTTACAACCACTACAAGAACAAACTGGCTGAAAAGAAGAACATCGTTCTCCTGATGGGGCACGGTAACCCTGATGTGAACTACAATGCCAACACCAAATACTCCGAAGTCCAAACCGCCTTGCATACTCTTGCCACAAACAAGAATATCTTCGTAGGTACTGTAGACTATGGAGAAATGCTTTTCTGGCCGAAAGAAGAGGAAGAGAAAGCGGCAGATCGCATCCCGGTAGTACCTGCCGCCCAAATGATAGCCGACTATCCCGGCTGCATCTACTCGCAAGTGATGAAATACTGCCAGGACAATAACCTGGAGCCAAATGAAGTAAACGTGTACCTCGCTCCTTTCATGTCCATCGCCGGCGACCATGCCCACAACGACCTATGGGGCATCGAAGCGATAGCCGAGAACAAAGGCTTGGATAAAGTGGAACTCAATACCAACGAGTACAGTTGGCGCGAACGTCTGGAGAAAGCAGGTTTCAAGGTAGACAGAACATTTGAAGCCCATCCCGTAGGCCAGGCCGATGCCGATCACGGTATCAAAGACGGCTGCGGTATCAAGGCTCTGGGCAGCTATCCCGAAATCCGCGCAATCTGGGTGAATCACCTGAAAGAGCAATGGGATGCCGATGCCTGGGAAAACGGTGAAGGGTATCAGCCGGAAGCATAACATTTGTCCTCCATTTTCTTAATTCAATAAGGGAAAAAAGGAGAGGAAAGGCTGAGACAGAAAAAATATGCGGGTATTTCTCATCTACAGAGGAGCACCCGCATATTATATTAATAATCAAACTATTAAATCAAAGCCTTAAAGAATATTGCTCCTCTTTGGCTACATAAAAGAAATTACCCAAACGCTAAAAGACAACATTTTTCCACAAGCCAAACAAGATAAGTACATCTTACTCAAAAATCACAAAACACTTATCAAAATTGATAGTCACCTTGTCAAATTGGTTGATAAGTGCCATTCCAATATTACCTGCGTAGGGCACAAGTCTGTTATTTTCAAGCCCCACTGCAATATTCTTGAGCACTACATTTCTTCCACCAAATTGAAACGACCATTCGGGCAAAATTAACATGTCGCGTTCCTCTACAACACCAATTCCGCCCGTAAGTCTCCTAACACGTTTACTTTTTGCATCAATTTCTGTTTTATTACTTTCGTAAAAATTATGAGATAGAGCGGCAAGGCCATTACCTGTATCGAAGAAGAAATTGTATGATTTTCCACAGCTTTCCCCTTTTAGTATAAGAGAGCGATTGTCCATGTATATATTGCTGCCACTTGCAGGTTTTTCCGTCAACAATGTGGGAATTACTATTTTCCCATTGTGAGGAAATATTTGTATCTCTCCCAGCAATGCCATTACATCTGCCCCAATAAGAAAGTCAATATCTTCTACCTTGTTCAGTGTTGTGTCCTTATTTATCGTTATAGGAATATTCCTTACCATGATATCACCTATCTGCATGCTGTCCAAGATACCCGATTGTCCGTAAACCGTTATACCACCATGTATCTGTAAAGAATCTGCAATCAATCTCACACCTGTCTTTTTAGCAAATGCTTCCGACATGAAAGTGGTACTTGCACCTGTGTCAAATATTGCTTTATACTGTTTACTGTTCACTGTTATCGACACATACATGCTAGTTCCCCTCTGTACTGTATCGTTTTTTATATTCAGTCTGATGCTGTCGTTACTCATTGCTATCACAGTATTTTTTTGAGGGAGTTCTATGCTCATTGGTGGGCAATTACGGAAGCGGTCGTAAAACTGGACTGCTTCATCTATTTGAGTGTAATCCATTGCCACACCTTGTTCCCTTAGCTGCGATGTAAAATCCTTCAATATATCGGCAGCCACGGCATAATTACCCCTATTTGCCTCTACAATAGATTTTACAAGCAACATAGAGGCTATATTTCCAAGTCCGAGTTCAGCTTGATAATGTTGCAACAACGAGTCTACACACGTTATCGTTTCGTCCGGGCGATTGAAATAATATCCCAATAAGGCTTCAGACATTAATCTGAGCATAGGAGTTTGCACGCTATCTTTAATCATAGGATATTCCTCTTCCAGCGTAAACCAATCGCCATTATTGAGTAATTTTCCCAAGCGTATGTCGCTCTTTTGTGCCCATACACCCGTTACTCCCAATAGCATAAGTATATAAAACAGATATTTAACAAGCTTCATGTATATCATAATTTTTGCTATTTTTTTAAATTGTCTCTCATTGTATTTCAACGCCCTTTCCTCATTGTAAGCATCTATCACAATGAAAGGGCATCCGTTCCTGTTATCTTTATAGTCTTTAATGTTGGTTTTAAGCCAGCATTAAATAATGCAAACAATGCCACAGTACTAGGTAGTACAGCCGTTGTCATTCAACAATTCTTCCACATATAAATCAGCGCCATTGAAAAAATAGTCAAGGTCATTTATATCACAACTGAAAATTGTCAATAAATATACTAAAAATTCTGCCGTAGAATCCAAAATTGGTTTTTATTAACTCATTTTAATCATAACCTACTATTCTTCGTAAAAAGAAACTACTCTATTACACAACAAAACAGTGTAAGAATTTTATTTTTTTCAGACAGGTGCAATCCATCCTCATAAGTCATTGGCCACTAGTTGCGCCATCATCATTTATTCATTCCTAATTGATTTTTCCAGAGATAATATCTATATTTGTCACCGCTTAGGTGATACACTCCGTTGTTCCAACGAGTTGTATAAAAGGGAATCCGGTGCGAAACCGGAACAGTGCCCGCTACTGTAAAGCCACTTTGCTCCGCCTGCTTGTTGCAGCAACGGAGCATACGGAAAACATTCTTCAAAACAATGCCACTGTCTTACAGACGGCTGTTGGTGAGAGCGAACATCAGTTTGAGCCATCGCAGACCGGGGACGGGAAGGTGTGGTTTTCCGTAGGGCTGAGTCAGGAAACCTGCCTGGGCAATTACACAGTCAACGCCTTCCCGGGGTCAGGAAGACAAGTATTAATCTTACATTTTTCAATAAATGAAAACCAACTATTTATTGGCAGCCATACTGTGCTGCCTGACACCCCTGCTCCATGCCCAAACCGCATTGAGCGGAAAGGTGGTGAGCGCCGACACGAACGAGCCTCTTGCAGGGGTAAATATCCGCGTAGATAACAGTCTGACGGGATGCACCACCAACGGAAAAGGAGAATTTACCATCGACAATCTGCCCGACGGACAACACACGCTGCGCTTCTCCTACATCGGCTTCACCCCCCAAAAATACACCGCGGACGGACAAGAAGAAAACATCCTTGTAAAGCTGGAGGAGAGTTACAGCAACCTCAGCCAGGTGGTAGTGACCGGAACCGGTACGCACCGCCGCATGACAGACAGCCCCGTTCCCGTCTCCGTAATCACGGCCAAAGAAATAGGCGGCGCCAACGTATCCACGCTGGAAGAAGCGCTGGTGAAGCTGACGCCCAATATCTCTTCCTACACCAACGGCATGGGCACTACCATGAGCCTGAACGGCATCAACGAGGACTACATACTGATATTGGAAAACGGCAGACGTCTGGCTGGTGAAGACCGCTACACGCGCATCAACGTGGCCAACATCAAGCGCATCGAGATACTGAACGGCGCGGCATCCGCCCTATACGGAAGCGATGCCATAGGCGGTGTTATCAACATCATCACGGACGATGCCCGGAACACCGTGAACGTATCCAGCTATACTCACTACTCCGGTGAGGGACGACTGACGGAGAGCGTCAATGCCGATGTCAATGCAGGCAAGTTCGCCTCTTATACTTCCTACCAGCGCCGTCAGGCAGGAAGCTGGCAGAACAACAACATTGACGAGAACGGCTACGAAACGGGACGCCCTACTTCCGTAGGCTTCTACTCCAACACCGTAAACCAGCGTTTCGTGTTCAATGCCACAGACAAACTGTCGTTCTACGCGCGCGGTACTTATTATGATAACAAAACCCGCCGTCCGCAGGACGCCACCTACTATGCCAAAAGCAAAGGCCAGTTCGTGCAGAAAGACGCCTATACCTACAATCTGAAACACGAGACCTATACTTATGGCGCCGGCATGAAGTACATGATAAACCGTTCGGCTTACATCGATGCAGAATTCTACTCGGACAATTACTCGTCGGACTATATGTACTTCAAGAAGTCGGGCAGCTATCTGCCGGGCGACCGGGTGACCCGCAAACAAGTGCGATACTACAACGGAAACATCAAGGGTATTTTCCGCCTGGGCAGCCGCAACAAACTGTCTGCCGGCGTAGAATACGTAAACGAGGGGCTTGAGAGCGAATCAGACAACATCGACTCCCGCCACATGTACACCCTCGCTTTCTATGCGCAGGATGAAATAAAGCTGCCCCTAAACCTGCAAGTCGTACTGGGCATACGCTACATCTACAACGAGAACTTCAAGAACTACGCCACCCCAAATGTGTCGCTGATGTACAAACTCGGCGGACTGAACCTGCGTGCCGCCTACGCGGCAGGCTTCCGCACGCCTACCTTGTCGCAACTTTACGCCACCGACGAATCCAAGACCAGCAACCGCTACACCACGGGCAACGCCGACTTGAAGCCTGAAAAGAACAACTTCTACTCACTGAATGCGGAATACAACTACCGCCGGATTTCCGTGTCCGTCACCGGATTCATTAACGACATCCGCGACATGATAAACTATCGCACTCTCTCCGACCAAGAGATACACGACATGGGGCTGGACGACAAGCACGCCGCTTTCGACGAGATACGCCAGCGCGACAACGTGGACAAAGCCAAGACCAAAGGCCTCAGTCTGAATACGAGCCTGAATCTGGGTGCAGGCTTCAGGGCAGGCGGCGGATACACGTATATGAACACCGAAGCCAAGCAGTTGCAAGCCGACGGCAGTTACAAAGTGTCTCCCATAGACAAAAGCATCAGACACATGGGAAACATCAACGGCCAGTGGGAACATACCTGGAGCTTCTACCGCCTGAACGTAAACGTACATGGACACCTGCAAGGCGAACGCTACTCACAAACATACGGCTACGCCCCCAAATTCCAGCAATGGGATTTGAATACCCGCCACACCTTCAATCTGCAATCCGTGGTTCTGGAACCGGGCATAGGTATCGAGAATATCTTCAACAAGAAAGATGACCGCCCCTGGAACAATAACTTCTCCACGCTCAGCCCGGGACGCTCGGTATACGTGAGTTTGTCGGTACGGTTTAAGAAATAAAAAAACAGCAATCATTTTTACAAAACAGTAATTACTTTTATTTATGAAAACATCTCTCCTTTCCCTGCTCCTTGCCATTTCTCTCTTCTGCTCCGCTCACGAAGGGGGAAACTTCGTGTCGAGCGATATGCTTGCAAGCATGAAACCTGGCGAAAAGGCCGCATTGCTTATGGTACACTTCGGCACGACGCACGATGATACACGTACGCAGACGATTGATGCTATCAATGCCCAAGCACGCAAGGCTTTTCCCGACCTGGAGTTTCGCGAAGCCTATACTTCGCGCATCATCATACGCCGCCTCAAGACACGCGGCGTTGTCAAAAATACCCCGCTGGATGCGCTACTCCAACTGCGTGGAGAGGGCTACACACACATTATTGTGCAAAGTACCAATATCATTGACGGTGTGGAAATGGAGTCGCTCCGCCGTGATGTGGAAAGCGTGCTGCCTTTCTTCAAGGAGATACGCGTAGGCACTCCCCTACTCTATTCGGTGGAAGATGCGAAAAAAGTAACTGATATTTTAGGACAACGCCTCAATGCTTCGGTGCAGCAGAGCGCAAAGAAAAAGGGTAAAGAACACTTCGTATTGGTAGGGCATGGCACTTATACGCCCGGCACTGCTACATACAGTCAGATGGACTATATGCTGAAAGTAGCCGGATTCGGTAACTTCCATGTAGGGACCATCGAAGGCTATCCCACCTTTGAAACCATGTTGGCACAACTGAAAGCGGCCAAAGCAAAGAGTGTGATACTCGTTCCTTTTATGTTTGTAGCCGGCGACCACGCCAAAAACGATATTGCCGGAGAATGGCGGGAGATGCTTGAAAAAGAAGGTTATACCGTTCATGTGCGCATGGAAGGTTTAGGGCAAATCCCTGAAATACAAAAGATATTCGTAGACCATATCCGTTTCGGACTGAAGCACCGCACACAGGGCATCATGGAAAAGAAAGCGGCATATGCGGCAGGGGAAAAAAACGAGTGAGAAAGTCACCTTTTCATGCCATAATGTGATAAATAGAATGTATCTTTGTGAACTGCAGGCGTAACACTTACCATGCTCTGCAGAACAGACAGCAATAAGTCAGATAGCAAATGAAACAACCCAAAATAATCATCGCCGGCATCGGTCCGGGCAATAAGCAAGACATAACACCCGCTGTTGTTGCCGCTTTACAGGAAGCGGATGCAGTGGTGGGCTATAAATACTATTTCCGCTTTGTCACTCCGTACCTGCGCCCCGATACGGAATGTATAGATACAGGAATGAAACGCGAACGTATCCGCGCCGAGCAAGCTTTCGAGCTGGCGGAGCAGGGAAAAACGGTGTGCGTCATCAGTTCGGGCGATGCAGGGATTTACGGTATGACGCCGCTTGTGTATGAAATGAAGCGGGAACGGAACAGTAACGCAGAGATTATTTCCCTGCCCGGTATCAGCGCATTCCAGAAAGCGGCTTCCCTGCTGGGAGCTCCTGTGGGACATGACTTCTGCGTTATCTCCCTCTCAGACCTGATGACCCCGTGGGAACGCATCGAGAAACGTATCATTGCCGCTGCCGCAGCCGATTTCGTGACAGCCGTCTACAATCCCAAAAGTGAAGGCCGCTATTGGCAACTTTACCGGCTGAAAGAGTTGTTCCTGCAAGAAGGACGTTCACCACAGACCCCCGTAGGCTATGTACGCCAGGCAGGGCGTCCCGAACAGGAAGTACACATAACGACGCTGGAAGCATTCGACCCCGAAAAGACGGATATGTTTACCGTAGTACTGATAGGCAACTCGCAATCGTACGAATGGAACGGTACGATGATTACTCCGCGGGGATATTACCGGGAGGAGGTTGCGACCGGGAATACCCAGTATGGAGCTAGTAAAGGGCAGGACATCATGATACGGAGCTTCCGTACCATCGAGAAAGAGCTCAGGAACCGGGACATTCCCCTCGACCATAAATGGGCGTTGCTACACGCCATCCACACCACCGCAGATTTTGAAATGGAAAAGCTGTTGCACACAGACGAAAAAGCAGTGGAAACACTATATCAAAGTATCATCGGGAAACGCATACGAACCATCGTTACAGACGTGACAATGGCTGCCAGCGGCATTCGTAAAGGAGCTTTGGAACGTTTGGGTGTAAAGGTGAAATGCTATCTCGGCGATCCCCGTACCGCAGCAATGGCAACGGAGAAAGGCATCACCCGCACACAAGCGGGCACACGCCTTGCCGTTGAAGACCATCCAGACGCCCTTTTTGTATTCGGCAACGCTCCGACAGCGTTAATGGAACTATGCGATCTTATACGCAAAGGGAAAGCGCATCCGGCTGGGATTATCGCCGCTCCGGTGGGCTTCGTACACGTACAGGAGTCCAAGCACATGACAAAGCCTTTCACCGCCATCCCTAAAATAATTGTAGAAGGACGCAAAGGCGGAAGCAACCTTGCTGCAACATTAGTAAACGCCGTTTTGTGCTACAATGATGCGGAACAGTTACGACCGGGACGAGACGTGTGAAACAACGATTAAGAATTAACGATTAGTGGTAAGCGAATGGTTATACAACGAAAATTTATCATTATAGGAACGGACGATAACCGGGCGCCTTTCTTTCCGCCGGAAGTGTTGGAACACATACGGCACGGGAAAGTATTTTCGGGGGGAGTGCGACACAAAGAGATTGTCGGAAACTTGTTGCCGGATGATGCGGAATGGATTTCCATTACCGTACCATTGGACAACGTATTCTCACAATATGAGAAAGTGTTCAGCAGTGACGGATACGAACAAACGGATACCGTCCCCCGGCAAATTATCGTTTTCGCTTCGGGCGACCCGCTGTTCTTCGGCTTTGCCAATACGGTAAAACGGAAATTGCCGGATGCTGAAATCAAGCTATACCCCTCTTTCAATTCTCTCCAAACATTAGCACACCGCCTCGTAATGCCTTATGACGATATGCGAACCGTTTCGCTGACGGGACGTCCCTGGAATGAATTCGACCGCGCCTTGATTGAACGCGCTCCCAAGATAGGCATCCTTACCGACCGGGAACATACGCCCGCTACAATCGCAGCCCGCATGCTGGAATACGGATACGACCGTTACACCATGTATGTAGGCGAGCATCTTGGCAACCCCGAAAAAGAACGCATCCGCCACATGACACTACAGGAAGCAACGCAAGGCGGATTCGAGCATCCCAACAATCTGTTGCTTTGCGCCACCTCTTTTCCCGAAGCCCGCCCTTTTGGTATCCCCGACGAACAATTCGCACATTTGGACGGACGTACCCGTATGATAACCAAAGCACCTATCCGTCTGCTTACGTTACAAGCGCTGGAACTGAACCGCCGCCGTGTATTCTGGGATGTCGGTTTCTGCACCGGGTCGGTTTCCATTGAAGCTCGGCTGCAATTCCCTCACCTCACGGTCGTTTCCTTTGAGGTACGTGCCGAGGGCGAAGAACTGATGAATATCAACAGCCGCCGCTTCGGTACGCCGGGCATTACGGCAATCACAGGCGATTTCCTGCAAACGGTGACCGATACTCTCCCCCGTCCCGATGCCGTCTTCATAGGCGGGCACGGCGGACATCTGCCGGAAATGCTGATGAAGATAAAGGAAGTGTTACAGCCCGGCGGTTGTATCGTCTTTAACTCCGTATCGGCAGACAGTAAAAAAGCATTCATGGAAGGAGCCGGAGCCGCCGGTCTGATACTGCATCCGTCAGCACGCATCGCACTGAATGATTATAACCCTATTGAAATCATGAAAGCAACACTTTCATAAAATAACAAGACAAGCTATATTCATTATAAAAACAAATAACCTGTATGAAAACAGAAACATCCCACATAAAGACGGCCATCATGCTCGTTTCGGAAACCGGAATGGCTTCCGCCCGGCTGTTGCTCAAAGAATTTCCCGAAGCGGAGATTTTCACTCCCCGCTATGAAAGCGGATTTACGCACATCGAATCGACCGGCAGTTTCACTGTCAAGAATTTCAATCGTTACGACGCGTTTATCTTTATCGGAGCCTTAGGCATCTGCGTACGTTCCATCGCCCCTTGCGTGAAGGACAAGTACACAGACCCTGCCGTAATTTGCGTGGACAGCATAGGTAAACATGCCATTTCCGTCCTTTCCGGACATATCGGCGGAGCCAACGAACTGACCGAGGCAGTGGCCGGTGCATTGGGAGCCGAACCCGTGATAACCACTCAAAGCGACCTTACCGGACTGTGGGCATTGGACAAACTGCCCCAACGCTTCGGCTGGTCTCCGACCATCTGTGTGAGCCCTTCCACCCACCTGCTGGCAGGGCTTGCCCAAACTCCCGACGACCAGATGAAGGCGTGCATGAACGAGGCTATCAGTCTTTTTGTAACCGGACAGCCTACCGCATTGCTGTTGGAAATCCGCGACAAAGGAACTGACTGGATGGAAGCGAACCTTCCCCCTCATGTAGAGGTGTTCTATCAGATGAAAGACATCAAATTATCCCGCTTCAAACTGGTACTGATCGTCTCTCCGCGAATACATTATATAAAGGACATACCGTCCATCTGCTATGTGCCGCGCGTGGTGCACGTCGGCATCGGACTTGCCCGACAGGCAAGCCCCACGAGAAAAGTTGTGAAAGGCATTATAGAAAAGCTGGAAGAGTACAACATCTCCCCGCAATCCATCATAACCATATCTACGATTAACGTCAAGCGTGACGAACCGGTAGTGAAATCGCTCCAAAAGGAATACGAAGTCTTCTTCTATACGGCCGAGGAACTGGCGACAATGGACGTGCCCCACCCCAGCAAAACAGTGATGAAGCACATGGGTACGCCCAGTGTAAGCGAGGCAGCCGCATTGCTGTCCTCCGGAAATAGCCAACTGATAATGCCGAAATGCAAAGGCGAGAACTATACGGTAGCCGCCACCCTGGACATCTGCGCCCAGCGCCGGGGGCACATCGAGATTGTAGGTGCAGGTCCCGGCGACCCTGACCTTATCTCCGTGCGAGGACGGGCGATGCTGGAAAAGGCAGACCTCATCCTCTATGCAGGCAGCCTCGTGCCCCGCGAACTGACACTTTGCGCCAAACCGGGCGCAACAGTCCGCAGCTCCGCTTCCATGGATTTGGAAGAACAGTTTGCACTGATAAAAGAGTTCTACGACCAAGGAAAGTTCATCGTACGCCTGCATACGGGTGACCCCTGCATCTATGGTGCGATACAGGAACAGATGAACTACTTCGACCGATACGGCATGAGTTATCATATCACTCCGGGCATATCTTCTTTCCAGGCAGCAGCGGCGGCTTTAAAGTCGCAGTTCACCATCCCGGAGAAAGTACAGAGCATCATACTGACCCGCGGCGAAGGACGGACACCCATGCCCGAACGGGAAAAACTACATCTCATGGCACGCTCGCAAAGCACCATGTGCATTTTCCTTAGCGCAAGCATTGCAGAACAAGTGCAGGCAGAACTTCTGCAGGAGTATCCCGAAACAACTCCCGTAGCCGTATGCTATCACCTCACCTGGCCGGACGAACGCATCTTCCGGGGAGAGCTGAAAGACCTTGCACGGATAGTAAAAGAAAATAACCTGACCCTGACAACCATGATTGTCGTAGGCGAGGCTATCGGCAATCGCAAAGGACTGTCGCGACTGTATGCACACGAATTCAAACACTTATTCAGAAAATAAAAAATGATATTAGTATTAGGCGGTACAACCGAAGGACGCATAGCCGTCCAAACACTTGAGGAAGCTGGAAAGCCCTTCTATTATTCAACCAAGGGCAATGAACAAGAAGTTCCTCTGCATAACGGCATCCGCCTGCAAGGTGGCATGGATAAAGATAGTCTGGAGTCTTTCTGCCGTAAAGAGAACATCTCGCTGCTGATAGACGCAGCACACCCTTTTGCCGAAGAGCTGCACAGGAACGTCAGTGAAACTGCTGACATACTTCAGATTCCGGTCATCCGTTATGAACGCATTTACCCCCGTATAGAGAATAATGAAGGCATTGTATGGTGCGACAATTATGAAGACGCTGTCCGCCAAATAAAAAAGGAAGAAGTCTATATAATACTGGCACTGACGGGAGTAAACAGCATAAGCAAACTGAAAGCGCTATGGATGGAAAGCAGCCGTTGCTATTTCCGTATTCTCGACCGTGAAAGTTCGCGCGAATCAGCGAGAAACCAGGGATTCCCCGAAGAATATTTACGTTACTACCATACCGGAGAAGACGAACGCCTATTGATGCAGCAAATACGCCCCGAAGCTGTCATCCTCAAAGAGAGCGGTGCTTCCGGCGGATTTTCCGAAAAACTAAAAGCAGCTCAGGAACTGGGCATTCGCATCTTTGTAATAAAGCGCCCGCCGCTTCACCCCAACTTCTTGTCCGTAAACGGGAAATACGGCCTGCGTAGAACGGTAGAGCAATACTACCCCGGCTTCTACCCCCTGCGCAGCGGACTCACTACGGGAACATGCGCAGCAGCCGCAGCTGCGGCTGCGATATGGGATATATTCAACATTCAGGGAACTCCCCGTCCCCCGGAGTTTGCAGTAATCCTACCCAACGGAGAATTGATAGATGTTCCTGTAGAGCCGCAGCAGAGATATCCCCGTTCCAGTTCCATAAACAACAATTGGATAGTGGAGTCGGAAGCCAGCGTCATAAAAGACGCCGGAGATGACCCCGACATTACCAATGGAATGCGGATAAAGGCGGATATCATTCTTCCGATCGATATAGATGAAAACAACGATGAAACATCGCAAAAAGATTTTAATATCATCATTGCCGGCGGAGAAGGAATAGGCATCGTCACCATGCCGGGATTAGGATTGGAATTGGGAGCGCCTGCCATTAACCCCACGCCACGCAAGATGATAGAAGACAATGTAAGGATGTACCTCGACTACGTCGGCATGCCTAAAATGAGCGATCCCATTGTTGTGACCATCTCCGTACCCGGCGGAGAGGAAATAGCCAAGCGTACTTTCAATCCGCGTCTGGGCATAGAAGGGGGAATATCCATCATCGGCACATCAGGCATTGTGAAGCCGTTCTCCAGCGAAGCTTTTATAAGTTCCATCCGAAAGTCGATGGAAGTGGCATACGCCACAGGCAGCCCGCGTGTAGTTATCAGCTCCGGAGCAAAGAGCGAACGGTACATCAAGGCTTATTATCCCGAACTGCCGGCACAGGCCTTTGTCCATTACGGCAACTTCATCGGCGAGACGCTGAAGATTGCCGATAAGCTGAAACTTCCCCGTGTCACGCTGGGAGTAATGATAGGCAAAGCCGTGAAACTGGCGGAAGGTCACCTCGATACCCATAGCAAGAAAGTGACGATGAACAAGGAGTTCATTCAGGACATAGCGCACCGGACAGGATGCAACGAAGATGTATTGACCGCTATCCGGAATATGAATCTGGCACGGGAACTATGGGATATTATCCCTGTGGAAAAACTGGAGACATTCTCCAAACTGCTGACAGAGCATTGCAAACAATGCTGCGCTCCCCTGCTGCCCGATGGAGAACTCACGATTTTATTAATCAGCGAAGACGGAAAAATATATGTATGAAAAAGGCATTGATGATAATGTACATGGCGGTTGCCGCATCGACCGCACAGGCACAATCTCCTCTCTCCTTTTATGCAGAGGCGGGAATCGGAACTTCCCGCCTCTACGGAAAGCACTCTTGCTGTGATACGCGAATAGCCTGCAAAGCGGGAATAGGCGCGAAATACGCACTGAACAAGACCTGGGTCTTACAATCTGCTTTAGAGTTTGTATCCATAGGCGGCAAGGATGATATGGACTATGTGAAGAACGCCAAGATGAACGAGCTATACTTGCAGATACCTGTCAGAATAGCTGCAAGGTTGCCGTTGGGAAAAGATTACCATGCCTCGCTGAATGCCGGTCCGTACATTGCCTGCGGCGTGGGCGGAAAGACATCCGGCAGCATCCCGTATTATCACGACACCGGTTCTTCCGACGGGAACCGGCTTTTCAAGATAGATACTTTCGGCAACATATTGGAGAATAATGCCGGAAACAGGCGGCTGGACGGCGGTATCATCGTGGGAATCGCATTTGAATACCGCAGGCTCATTATCGGTGCAGAGGCACAAGTGGGATTGGTAAAGATCAACCAGCAACTAAGGCAGGTAATAGACACGGAAGAATTCCATAATTACCTGCCACGAAACTTTGCTTCATTCTTCACCGTAGGATATAAGTTCCGATAAAGGAATGCTGCCCGTAGGGTTCGTGCCCGACACTTTCTTACTCAAAATGAGATTGCGTGGAGCTTCGCCAATAAATCCTCGATGCTGGTGAGACATATCGGTTCTTCACCGGGACGATGCAGGACAAAAGCGCCGCCGCCTTTCAAATCGCCCGTTTCGATGTAGGTTTCCGACTCCACGTTGCGGTTGGCAAGGATGCCGTTACGCTGCAATGCCTTACGCACCATGGCGTATCTCTGCCCATGCCCTGACAAACGTATCTGCGTGGTATATTCATTATCTACACGGAACAATCCGGTTTCCAAATCAAACACGATACCTTTACGGGCGAAAAAGCTGCTAAGGCTGCCGTTCAGAGCAAGGTCCTCGGGAGTACCGATGGTGACGCCGTTCGCCTTGTCCATAAGCCAGATTTTGTCGGCTATCTGCAAAGCCAGTTCGAGGTCGTGTGTAGAGAGGAAAATGGTTTTGTCCGTCTGGCGGCTGAGGTGGTGCAGCAGTTGCATCATTTCCACTTTGCTGGGAAAATCAAGAAAGGCCGTAGGTTCATCCAGATAAATCACGGGAGTTTCCTGGGCAAGCGCTTTGGCTATCATGACTTTCTGGCGCTCACCGTCACTTAACGTATGTACCATCCGATGCGCAAGGTGAGGAATACCTACCAGAGCAACGGCTCGCTCCACCACCTGCCTGTCCTCTTTGGTAAGCGTACCCCAAAAGCCCGTATAGGGACTGCGTCCCAATCCTATCAATTCCGTAACGGACATATTGCGGATGTCGCATTTCTCTGTCAGCACTACGCTGATAACGCGCGACAGTTGCTTGTCGGTATAGGACTCAATCTCCTTGCCTTGAATACGTATCTCTCCACCCAGTTTGGGCTGGAAAGCGGACAGGGTGCGGAGCAGTGTGGACTTACCCACTCCGTTAGCACCCAGCAGGCAGGTCAGCTCGCCACTGTTGATGCCTGCACAGATGCCGTCCGCCACTATCTTCACATCACTCTTACCGGGATAGCCGATAGAAAGATTCTCGATATGTATAGTCTCGTTCTTCAATGTTATATGTAATATTAGAGTTCAATATACTTGATATTTTATTCGTTCAACTCCCCTTTTCTCTTTCTGAAAAGCACGGATGCAACCACCGGCGCACCTACCAGCGCAGTCACCGAATTGACGGGCAACGCTCCTTCGAATCCCGGCATGCGGGCTATCAGGTTACACACCAACGCCAAGGCTGCGCCTACCAGCAGGGTAGCGGGCATCAATATGCGATGGTCGGACGTGTGAAAGATGGCGCGGCATAAATGAGGCACTGCCAACCCGATAAACATAATAGGACCGCAGTAGGCGGTGACAATGGCCACCAGCACTCCGGAACAGGATATGACGAACAGGCGCGCCCGTTTGATATTCAATCCTAAGTTACGTGCATACCCGTCGCCCAACAACAACAGGTTCATGGTCTTTATCAGCAGGAACGACAAGGGCAACAACACCGCCATGATACAGACAAACAGCAGCATCTGGTCGCCGGAGACACGTGCAAAACTGCCCAGCCCCCAGATAACGTACGCCCGTATATCCTCTTCCACACTGAAATATTTCAATACGCCGATAACGGCACTTGCCACATAACCTATCATCACACCGATAATGAGCAGCGTTACATTCCCCTTTACTTTTTGGGAGACGTAGACAATCAACGCCATGACCAACAATGCCCCGATAATGGCAGCCACGGACAACGCCACCTCTCCCATATACCCCAAACGGCTCAGTGCCACACCGCCCATAGCACCGGACAGCAGTACCACACAAGCCACTCCCAGGCTCGCTCCCGAACTGATGCCCAGCACCGAAGGTCCTGCCAGCGGATTACGGAACACCGTCTGCATCTGCAAACCGCTGACCGAAAGCCCCGCTCCCGCCACCAATGCCGTCAAGGCCTGCGGCACACGGCTTTTCCAAAGGATATTGCTCCAGATAACTTCCTGGTTGCTCATCGTATCGGGATTGGAAGCCGCTCCTGTCCCCCACAGCAATTCCCATATCTTGCCAAACGGGATATGGACGGAACCCAACAGCAGGTTCAGCAAAAAGAGCAGGAAGATGGATGCCAGTATAAGGAGCATCAACGGCAATGCAGGTCTTTTCATTAGTTCAGTCGCTCGTAATAAGTGGGTTTATAATCGGGCAGCAGGTCGGGATGAAAAGCATGAATCAAATCTTCCAATACTACCTCAGGCTGCATGGGCATACTCTCATAGAAGGGTTTCTCACGCATATTGCAATAGATTACTCCTTTCTCGCGAAAAGCGCGAAAGTCGGCATAACGAGGGTCCAAAGACTTCAAGGCATCGTAAGAGAATGTTCCGTCGTAACTGTTGACGATGCGCCAATAGTCGGCACTCTCCGCCCTACTGTACACCGTCTCGAAATCCAGTGTCACACCGCCCGAACGCGGATCGTCTTTCAGGAAATAGTCTGCACCGGCATCCCGGAACAGTTCGGCAAGGAAACTCTTTCCGCCTACCGCATACCAGTTGCCGCCACGCATTTCACCGCTGAACACCACAGGACGCTTTTTTACACCGGCAGCCAATTCTTTCAGCTCGTTATACCGCTTCTCTATCCCGGCAAAACGGGCATTCGCCTCTGCTTCCCGACCGATGAACATACCGATGAACTTTATCCATTCAGCCTGCCCCAACGGAGTCATTTCCTTATATCCCAAGTGCGGCACCAGCGGAATGCCTGTTTCGCGCATGGCGTCATATCCGCCCCGTTTGAAAGGAGAGATAAAGATAACATCGGGATTAATGCTCATAATCACCTCGTTATCGAAGTTCCCCTCAATCCCGATTTTGGATGTCTTGCCCGCCTTCAGACGCCCGTTCATCTCCTTATTGAAAAGATGGCGGGTACTGGTAATGCCCACCACATAATCGCAGGCATCCAACCGGATGAAGTTGGACAGTTGCAGGGAAGTCATGCAGATAACATGCTTCACCGGAGTTTCTATCACGGTATAATCGGCAGGAATACCGGCAGGCTTCGTACCCCTCGGAACCAAAGCATACCGAAAGGTATTCCCCTCTTCTTTTTGAGGGTCGTGTATGTCCACCAGGCGCACATTCCCCGGCAGATGTTTCACCGCATAGCCTTTGGCGTAGACGGGAACAACGGCTGTTGCGGTATCCGCAACGGAAACCGCAACAGCCGCAGTATCGGAATTGCCGGATGCTTGCCGAGACTTTGTACCGCACGAAGTCATAGACACTGCACACGCAAATACAAGACCCATGAGAGGTAATCTGATCATGATTGTTCGGTTTTATATTTCAGGGCACAATATTCGGCAATTTTGAGGAGATACGCAAACTCTTCCCGAACAAATCGTTATAAAAGAAACTACAAGTTCATCAAATCGTTCAATGCCTCGCTCATGCTAGGATGTGTGAAGATGAAATCACGCAGGAAAGTATACTCCTGCCTCATCTTCATAGCCATCGCCACCAGATTGATTACTTCACTCGACTCCGGGCCAAACAGAGTGCAACCCACTATTTTATCGGTATCGGCATCCACTATCACCTTGAACAATCCGTCCGTATTGCCCAATGTACGGGCACGGGGAATGGCGGAGACGGGGAGTTTGTTTACCTTAATGTTCAAACCTTTCTCACGTGCTTCGGTCTCACTCATACCGATACGTGAAAGCGGCGGATCTATAAACACCGAATAGCTCACCGGCTCACGGTCGGACACCTTACGCTCTCCCGCTCCAAACAGGTCTTCGCGGAGAATACGGTAATCGTCCAACGAAATATAAGTAAATTGCAGTCCGCCTTTCACATCACCGATAGCACGGATATTGGGATTGGTAGTCTGCAAATGCTCGTTCACGATAATAGCACCACGTTCGTTCACCTCTACTCCTGCCTCAGGCAGATTCAATCCCGCAGTATTGGGACGACGTCCGGTAGCCAAAAGAATAGCATCCGCGTCCAATTGCAGAATCTTGCCTGTCACGGCATCCTGATAGACAACCACCGTACCTTCCACGGACTGCACACGGGCATTCAGGCAGAAAGTGATGCCTTTCTTTTCCAACACTTCCTGCACGCTGGCAGCAATGTCACGGTCTTCACGGGCTATCAGTTCGGAATAGCTTTCCAACACTGTCACCTGCGATCCGAAAGAAGCGTACATCGAAGCGAACTCCAAGCCGATATACCCGCCGCCTACGATAACAAGATGCTTAGGAAGCTCCGCCAGTTCCATAATGGAAGTGCTGGTGTATACTTTCGGATTGTCCTTTACTCCCCCGATAGGCGGAATGATGGTTTCAGCTCCCGTATTGACAAATATCTGCTGGGCTTGAAGCTGAATCGTTTCTTCCGCCATACGTACTTCCACCACATCAGGACCGACAAAAGAACCTGCACCCGTATATACCGTTATATTAGGATTGTCTGACAGATTGCGGTAATTCTTCTGACGCAGGAAAGAAGTAACTTCCTCTTTCCGTGCAACAGACTGGCGATAGTATGCCCGTTTCTGTTCCCAGGACGCACTCGTATCTGCCAACTTTGCCGAATGTATCAGTGTCTTGGTCGGAATACATCCGATATTGATACACGTACCGCCGTACATCTTATCCGAACGTTCTATCATAGCAACAGTAAAGTTCCGTTCAGCCAGCCCGGCAGCGAGTGTCTTGCCTCCTTTTCCAAAGCCGATAATAATAGCATCATACTTTTTCATAGTCTTATTTTTCCAATTGGTTCAATACCCTTTTTGCACTGTCCGCCAGCACCACGATAGCTCCGGCAAGGATGGCGGTATCCTTTATCACCAGTCGTCCGGCTCCTGTCAGCAAAGGGAAGCCATGCTCTCCGCTTCCCAAATCGGGAACCCACACTTCAGGAGTAGTGACAAGGAACGAAAGCGTGCCGACAGTCATTATGACGGCCAGCGCAGCCCCTGCCAATCCGATTTTCGGAAAGAATATCCCCAGAAAAGTAAGGATACCGATTGCCATAATCAGTATGCCAAGACCGCGGGAGAAGCCGTAGGTATTGTTCTCTACATGCCACCGGTGCTTGGCTTCGTCAAACTCTCCCTCTTTCAGCTTGTATTCCTTGTATTCCGGTGCAGGCTTATCGTAGAAGAAACTCATAAAAGGACTGTTTGCCACGAACGGAACGATTCCTTCGGCTTCGTAGTTCCAGAATTTCAAGCCGCCTATCCATACAAATATCACAAGAATGGCCACGCGGATGAGGTTGATACCCAACTTTTGGGAAGAAGCGGCCAGCGTCAGTGCCGCAAGGAACAGTTTTTGCAATTTCGTTTTCATATTTTTGTTGTTTTAGATTCACCACAGAGACACTCGGGTGAAATGTTTTTGCAAAGATCCCTGTTTCCTGCCGGTTGTGGAATGGCAATTATTCCGTAACAGTTGGCAATTCTTCCCGATGTGCTTGTTTCCGATACTCCGACACACTCTCTCCCGTCACTTTCTTGAAGAAGCGGCTGAATGCAGCCAAGTCCTCAAAGCCCAGAATGGTGCTGATTTCCTTAGCGCTCTTCCGTGTGTACAGCAGCAGGCGTCTGGCTTCCGCATCTATCCGTTCGTGAATGATGCGAAGCGGAGAAGGCAGTCCGCAGGCAGAAAACAAGTTGGAGAGCGTCTTAGGCGAACGGCAAAGCATATCGGCATAGTCCTGCACCTGTTTCTTTTCACGGAAATACTGGTCTACCAGCACATAGAACCGACGGACAACATCGAAAGTCCTCTCATTCTCCTGCCCCACACCAAACCTTGCACGTGCTATGCGCGTACAGGTGATGATGAAACGTTTCAGTACAATCCGCAACATCTCTTCCTGAAGATTGTCATTAATGGCGGACTCCTGACGGAAGATGCGGACTATATCATGCAGGTTGGACGCTTGCTCCTCGGACAGCTTCAGCCGCATCACCCGGGATGAACCGTAGAACAGAAAGCCGTTGCAGGACACCTCATTGTCATGTCCGTAGATGCAGTAGAAGTTACTGTTGAAAACAAAGGTCAGGAACTTACCTGCCACCTCTTTGATAGTCAGATGATGCAGCGGGGTAAGCGTGACAATCTCGTCTTTCGCCAGCTTCATGGGTATATGGTCTACCTCGATGGCGAGCGTGCCGCTCTGTACCCAGAGAAACTTATACAGAGTCTTGTCGCGTTGCAGCGGCTTGTTTTCGTGAAAGCGGGATGTCATTGCGATATTGCCGTTCAAACGCGTATTCAGTTGGTAGTCCATAGGCTTCCATTATTTGTAAGGGTAACAAAGATAGCGAATATCTTGCTTACTATTGATTATTTCCCGATTTTTGCACATAAAAAAAACAGAATGTCCCCTATTCAATTCGTATCCCTCGGCCCCGGTGAAGCCGAACTCATCACCCTGAAAGGACTGAAAGCCCTGCAAAATGCCGACTGTATCTTCTGTCCCGAAACACCCGTCCGCGACGGTCATTCCCTGTCACGCGCCGCCGACATCATGCTCCGGCTCGACATACCCGCCAACCGTATCCGCCGCTTCTCCCTGCCCATGAGCAAGCAGCGGACCGATGCCCTCAACGCCTACGACCAAGTGTATGCCGCCGCCCTTTCCCTGCATCACGCCGGCAAGAAAGTGGCTATCGTGGCAGAGGGCGATGCAGGCTTCTACTCCTCTGTACATTATATATATGAGAAACTGCAAGCCGCCGGCATCCCCGTAGAACAGATTGCCGGCATCCCCGCTTTCATCGCTGCCGGAGCACGGGGCGGATTGCACATCGCCAGCCAGGAAGAGAGGCTGACCGTAATTCCCGGCATCACCACCGCCGAAGAGATAGAACGGCTGATACAATCGCAGAACACGGTAGTCATCATGAAACTGTCGCAGTGCACCGATGAAGTGCACCGTTGCATCCGCCTTCATCCCGAATACGATTACCGCTATTTCGAGAATGTAGGCACTCCGCAGGAGAAATACATCAGTGACGGGCAGCAGCTTGAAACACTCCGTTTTCCTTATTTCTCTCTGCTTATCATCCGTCACAATGGCTTCTGACGCCGATTTAATACAATTTCGCACAGAGTACGAGTGATTTTTGCAGAAATGGCTTACCTTTGCACCTTGTGTAATTAAAAAAGATAAAGACATGAAGAAACTTGCTTTTTATATGTTGATGCTGGTTATGAGCATCGGTTATGCCTATGCACAAGGCGGGGCAGACATTAAATTCGACAAGACCACCCATAACTTCGGAACATTCTCCGAAAATAATCCGGTGGTAAGCTGCACGTTTACATTCACCAATGTGGGAGACGCTCCGCTGGTAATCCACCAGGCAGTGGCATCTTGCGGATGCACAGTGCCCGAATACACGCAAGAGCCGGTGATGCCCGGAAAGACCGGAACCATCAAGATTACCTACAACGGTACAGGCAAATACCCCGGACACTTCAAGAAGTCCGTTACGCTGCGCACCAACGCCAAGACCGAAATGATGCGCCTGTTCGTTGAAGGCGACATGACTGCCAAAGACGCCAAATAAACGTTTTTATGATACAGAAAAAAGGAGAATTTTTCAATTCTCCTTTTTTTTTGCTTTCTTTGAAGTCTATAATGGAATACATATCGCAATCATAACAATAAAAATAAAACAGCTATTATGAAACAAGAAGAAGAGAAAGCAATCGGCGTACCGGAAAACGCGTTCCGCGAGCTGAAGCCGGGAGAGGTCTACAATCCCCTGATGAGTCCCGACAAGAAATATCCCGAAGTAAACCTGTGGTCGGTACTGTGGGGTATCGCCATGGCGGTACTGTTTTCGGCAGCGGCAGCCTATCTGGGGCTGAAAGTGAGACAGGTATTCGAAGCGGCCATCCCCATCGCCATTATCGCCGTCGGTGTGTCCGGCGCAGCCAAGCGTAAGAACGCACTGGGCGAAAACGTCATCATCCAGTCCATCGGAGCCAGCTCCGGAGTAATTGTGGCAGGCGCAATCTTTACCCTGCCCGCACTGTATATCCTACAGGAAAGCTATCCGCAGGAAATTACCGTAACGTTTGCACAAGTATTCATCAGTTCGCTGCTGGGCGGCGTACTGGGTATCCTTTTCCTTATCCCGTTCCGTAAATATTTCGTAAGCGACATGCACGGCAAATATCCTTTCCCCGAGGCCACCGCAACGACGCAGGTACTTGTATCGGGAGAAAAAGGCGGCAGTCAGGCAAAACCGTTGCTGACGGCGGGTATTATCGGCGGTCTGTACGACTTCATCGTTGCCACTTTCGGTTGGTGGAACGAGAACTTCACCACCCGTGTATGCGGCTTCGGCGAAATGCTGGCAGAGAAAGCCAAGCTGGTGTTCAAGGTAAACACCGGAGCTGCCGTACTGGGTCTGGGCTATATCGTCGGACTGAAATACGCCTCTATCATCTGTGCCGGCTCGCTTGCCGTATGGTGGATTATCATCCCCGGCATGTCCCTTATCTGGGGCGACAGCGTGCTGAACCAATGGAATCCGGAGATTACCGCCACCGTAGGTGCCATGTCTCCCGAAGAAATCTTCAAGTACTATGCCAAGAGCATCGGTATCGGCGGCATTGCAATGGCGGGTATCATCGGCATCATCAAGTCATGGGGCATCATCAAGAGTGCCGTAGGGCTGGCTGCCAAGGAAATGGGCGGCAAGGCTGATGCGGAAACCAACGTGAAGCGTACACAACGCGACCTTTCCATGAAGATTATCGCTATCGGTTCTATCGTGACGCTGATACTGGTTACGCTGTTCTTCTACTTCGATGTGATGCAGGGCAACCTGATGCACACGGTAGTGGCTATCCTGCTCGTTGCAGGCATCTCGTTCCTCTTCACCACCGTAGCAGCCAATGCCATTGCCATTGTGGGAACCAATCCGGTATCGGGCATGACGCTGATGACGCTTATCCTTGCATCGGTAGTAATGGTGGCGGTAGGCCTGAAAGGTCCCGGCGGAATGGTGGCAGCGCTGGTTATGGGCGGTGTGGTTTGTACGGCACTTTCCATGGCGGGCGGTTTCATCACCGACCTTAAGATTGGCTACTGGCTGGGAAGCACTCCCGTGAAACAGGAGACGTGGAAGTTCCTCGGAACAATCGTTTCGGCAGCTACCGTAGGCGGTGTGATGATTATCCTGAACAAGACATACGGATTTACCAGCGGACAACTGGCTGCTCCGCAGGCCAACGCAATGGCGGCGGTTATCGAACCGTTGATGAACGGTGTAGGTGCACCGTGGCTGCTTTACGGCATCGGTGCGGTGCTGGCCATCGTGCTGAATGCCTGCAAGATTCCTGCACTGGCTTTTGCACTGGGCATGTTCATCCCGTTGGAGCTGAACGTTCCGCTGGTAGTGGGCGGTGCCGTAAACTGGTACGTAACCAGCCGCAGTAAAGATGCAGCCCTCAATGCCGAACGTGGCGAGAAAGGTACGCTGCTGGCGTCCGGTTTCATTGCCGGCGGTGCGCTGATGGGTGTGGTAAGCGCGGCAATGCGCTTCGGCGGTGTCAATATGGTGAACGACGCATGGCTCAGCAATACATGGTCTGAAGTGCTGGCGCTGGGCGCTTATGCCATCCTGATATTCTACCTCGTAAAGGCTTCGATGAAAACGAAATAAGCTGCGGGGACACTGAAACAAATTCAGATAATACAAAACAATATTCACCATGAGAAAGATTCTATTTCTATCCCTTCTGTTTGCCGCAACGATGTTGTCCGCACAGAGTCCCGTCGAACTGCCGTTGTGGCCCGACGGAGCTCCCAATACAAACGGACTGACCGGTGAACAGGAAGATTTGAAAGGCGGCCGCGTTGCCAACGTGACCCATCCTTCCATAACCGTTTACCGTCCGGCAAAGCCCAACGGTATGGCCGTCATTATGTGCCCTGGCGGTGGATACGCCCGTCTTGCCATGAACCACGAAGGGCACGACATGGCGGCCTGGTTCACGACGCAAGGCATCACGTATGCGGTACTGAAGTACCGCATGCCGAACGGGCACAACGAGGTTCCCCTGTCGGATGCCGAGCAAGCCATCCGCCTGGTACGCAAACATGCCGGGGAATGGGGTGTCAACCCCGGCCGTATCGGTATCATGGGAGCATCCGCAGGCGGACATCTGGCAGCTTCCCTTGCCACGTTATACGGCAGCGACGCTACCCGTCCCGACTTCCAGATACTGTTCTATCCCGTCATCTCCATGCTGAAAGGCGTGACCCACAGCGGTTCCCGCCAAAACCTTATCGGAGAGACTCCTCCGGCCGAACTGGAACAGAAATACTCGCTCGAAAGGCAGGTATCTCCCAAAACGCCGCAGGCCTTCATCATGCTGTCGGCAGATGATGCAACCGTACTGCCCATCAACGGCATCGGTTACTTCCTCGCCCTGCGCGAACAGAAAGTGCCTGCCACACTGCACGTCTATCCCACCGGCGGTCACGGATGGGGCTTCCGCGACAGCTTCACCTACAAGCGCCAATGGACCGGCGAGCTGGAAAAATGGCTGAGAGAAGGACTGACCTTCCCGGAGAAGTAACGCTTCCGTAACAGCTGTTTACGCCAATCATCATTAACCTGTTCAACCCTTAAAACTTACTTACCATGAAAATACACGGACTATTGCTTGCCGCTGCCTTTCTTCCTGTCGCCCTTGCGGCGCAGGAAGACCGGTATGCGCAAATTACCAATCCCAAACTCACAAGTATCAACAAAGAGCCGCCCCGCAGCACCTTCACCTCTTACACGAACGAGGCGGATGCCGTTGTCAACGACCGCAAGAACGGAACATTCCGCATCTCCCTCAACGGCAAGTGGAAATTCAACTATGTGGAGAACTTCGCCGACCGCCCCACCGACTTTATGGATATCCATGCAGACGTAAGTAAATGGCCGGACATCGACGTTCCCGGCAATTGGGAGCTGCAAGGTTTCGGCACGCCTGTCTACGTCAACCAGTCGTACGAGTTCTGCTCTCCCGGCTATGCCCCCTATTGGGACAAGCCCAACCCGCCCTACGTTCCCAAAGAGTGGAATCCTACGGGAACCTACCGCCGTACCTTCACCCTGCCTGCCGACTGGGACAACAAAGAAATCTTCCTGAGCGCCGACGGAGTGCGCGGAGCGGCATTCTACTACCTCAACGGCAAATTTGCAGGCATGAGCAAAGATTCCAAGACTCCCGCACGCTTCAACGTCACTTCCCTTGCCCGCAGAGGCGAGAACGTGATTGCCATACAGGTGCACCGCTTCTCCGACGGCAATTATCTGGAGTGTCAGGATTTCTGGCGCATCAGCGGCATCGAACGGGACATCTACATGTATGCCCAGCCGCAAATACACCTGACGGACTTCAAGGCGGAGACTCCCCTGGACGGAGATTACCGCAACGGAATTCTGAAGCTGAAAGTGAAGTTTGCCAACGAAACCGGCAAAGAGACTCCGTTCCTCGTAAGCTATCGTTTGCTGGACAGCAAAGACAAGCTGATTGCCCAATCCTCAACCCGTGTAAGTTACGGTCAGACGGAAGTGGAGTTCACCCCAAAGACAATCAAAGAACCGTTGCAGTGGACAGCCGAAACGCCTAACCTCTACACGCTCGTCATCAGTCTGAAACATACCAACGGTGACGTTATCGAGGCCACCGGTTGCAAAGTAGGGTTCCGCACCGTAGAGATAAAAGACAAGCAACTGATGGTAAACGGCAAACCTATCCTCGTAAAAGGCGTCAACTATCACGAGCATAATGAATACACCGGCCATTACGTTCCCGAAGAGCTTATGCTGAAAGATTTCGAACTTTGGAAGCGGTACAACATAAACACGATCCGTACCTGCCATTACCCGCAGCAGGAACGTTTCTATGAGCTGTGCGACCAATATGGCTTCTACGTCATAGACGAAGCCAATATCGAGAGCCACGGAATGGGCTATAATCTGAACGTAGGCGGCACGCTGGGTAATAACCCGCTGTTTACAAAAGCGCATATAGACCGCACCATGAACATGTACGAGCGCGACAAGAACCATCCCTGCATCATCACCTGGTCGCTTGGCAACGAAGCGGGAAACGGCCTGAACTTCTACGTCACCTACAATACGCTGAAAGCATTGGACAGCCGTCCCGTGCAATACGAACGCGCCCTGCTGGAATGGAACACGGACATCTTCTGCCCCATGTACCACAGTCCCGCCCGTATCGAGAAATACGCACAGAACCCCGAAATGACCCGCCCGCTCATCCTCTGCGAATATGCCCATGCCATGGGCAACAGCCTCGGCAATTTCCAGGATTACTGGAACATCATCGAGAAATACCCCATCCTGCAAGGCGGCTGTATTTGGGACTGGGTAGACCAGGGACTTGCCGCCAAGACCGCTGACGGCCGTAAATACTGGGCATACGGCGGTGACTACGGCGAGTACGGCACCCCATCCGACGGCGACTTCTGTATCAACGGCATAGTATATCCCGACCGCAGCGTCAAGCCGCAGACCGAGGAAATGGGAAAGGTGTATCAGAACATCAAGTTCTTCGACTTCGACCCGGCAGCCTCTGTCGTAAAGATACGCAATGATTTCTCCTTCACCAATCTCGACAAATACGACTTCCATTACATCATCCGCCATCACGGCAAAGAGATTTACAAAGGCCGAATCAATGATATCAAGGCCGAACCGGGACAAACCGTCACCAGTCCGTTCCTCAATGGCATTCCCGCCACCAACAGCTCGACCGGCGACGTACGCATAGAGTTCTATGCCGCTATCCGTACTCCCGAACCGTTCCTTCCGGCGGGCACGGTCATTGCCCGTGAACAGACCTATGTGCATACTTTCCATAAGGAAGATGCCCCGAAACAGGCATTCGCCGGTTCGGAAGAAGACGACCGGCAAGTTGTTTTCTCCGGTCCGCACTTCAAGGCAACCTTCGACAAGCAAAGCGGCCTGCTGGTATCTTACCGATACAAGAAGCAGGAGTACATTCATAACGGGCAAGGTCCCCGCCCCTTCTTCTGGCGCGCCCCTACCGACAATGACTACGGAGCCAAACTTCCCGTACGTTTGAAAGCATGGAAAGAGGCCAGCTATCAGGAGCCGAAAGCCGAAAGCTTCAACGTAGTGCGCGACAAAGATACTACGGCGGTAAAAGTGACCTACCGCTTCCCGCAGACCGATGCCCGCTGGGATATAACGTATAAGGTATACGGCAACGGCGTTATCAAGGTAGACAACCATTTCGTTGCAGAGAACGCCCAAACACCGATGATACCGCGTGTGGGACTGCGTATGCGGCTACCCGCCCGCATCACCTCGCTGACCTACTACGGCCGGGGTCCGGAAGAGAATTACCGCGACCGCCGCACCTCACAGTTCATCGGCGAATACACATCGGGTATCCAAGATATGTACGAGCCTTATGTCCGTCCGCAAGAAAACAACCACCGCACGGACATCTATTGGTGCACCCTCACCAGCAAAGCAAAAGAAGGTCTGCTGTTTGTTGCCGACCGCACTTTCGAAATGAACGTATCCAACTATCCGCTGGAAAGCCTGGATAGCGGTGAGTCTATCGAGAACGGCTCTCCCCGTACCGAAAAGACCAATCACCGCCATCTCACCGACCCGCAACCGGAACCGTCCGTAGACCTCTTCATAGACTACCGCATGATGGGCGTAGGCGGTGACGACAGTTGGGGAGCTTTGGCTCACGAACCTTATCTGATACGTCCCGGCAGGCAGAATGCCATCAGCTACGGTTTCGCGATTGTACCGTTCGACAAGGGAACGGATTTCAAGAGTTTGATATATAGATATTAAAGCTGTCCAGCTATGAAAACGTTATCCGGCATATCCCAGATTTTATTTAACAGGTTCTACTGTATATTCCGTACCTTGCCTTGCGTTTTCTGTACTTTGGCAATAGCATCGTCCGTTTCCGCACAGGAAACGGACAATGCCATGCTGAAATACGGTTTGAATTTCCTCAAGACTCCCTACGTGGCACATACGCTGGAAGTGAATGAAGAAGAAAAACTCGTAGTCAACTTCGACGAAGTGGATTGCACCACTTTTGTGGAGTATGTGCTCGCCCTGGCACTTTCTCCCGTCAAGAATGGCACGATAGACAATGCCGACTACGCACGCACCCTGCAAAGCATCCGCTATCGCGACGGCAAAATCGACGGTTACACTTCCCGCCTGCACTACATTGCCGATTGGGTGAACAACGGCGTCAGACATGGTTTCATGGAAGACATAACCGCCGCCAACAGCCCCGATACGGTAAGGCTGTCCCTCAACTTCATGTCTGCGCATTCCAAAGCATACAAACACCTGGAGTCTTCTCCCGAAAACATCAGCAAGATTGAAGAAATAGAAAAGTCGCTCTCCGGACAACTGTTCCATTATATCCCCAAAAACAAACTGCCCGATGAAGGACTCGGGTGGATAAAGGATGGCGATATCATAGCCATTACCACCAACATTCCCGGGCTGGATGTTGTCCATCTGGGACTTGCCTGCTATGAAAAGGGAGTATTGAAACTGCTCCATGCCTCCTCTACGCAGAAAATGGTAGTCGTCTCCCAAGAGCCATTGGCACAGATGCTGAAAAGGAATAAGAAGTTTACAGGAATCAGAGTGTTAAGAATAAAATAATACTCTCCCAATAACTGTTATCCTATCATTAAAAACTATATCTTTGCATAGTAAGGACTTTCCGTCCGACATCTGTTTTTCTTTCGTCCGACAGATGTCGGACGAAAATTACACATCTGTCGGACGAAAGAGAAACTACTATCGGACGATTACTTCTTAGTAAGAAAAAAACAACTCATTGCAGGGATGGAAATTATTCATTGCAGTGGCAAAACAATTTATTCATGAGTGCATACTATGACCTTTACGAAACTCCCTCTCCTAACGGAAGCGAGGAAAAAAAATCTCTCCATGCCCGTATATGTCCTAAAGAAACTTATACCCAAAAAGAGTTTGTAGAACACGTTGCTATGTTTCAGCATCTGCCCAAAAACATTATAGGGGCGGCACTGGACGCTTGCATCGACGAACTGTGCGACCTGCTTGCCAACGGCAACATTGTAGAACTCGGAGAGTTGGGATTTTTCAGCACTTCATTGAAATGCACTCAGGATACCGATGATGAGAAAAAGAAAATCAGGTCCGAATCTGTCCGTTTTCAAAACGTGCATTTGCGTATCAGCAACACATTCCGCAAGAAAATCAGACAGAGAATGAAATTGGAAAGGACACATTCTCCGACTAAGAAATCGAAGAAAACGGAAACGACAGAAGAAACAAGGAAAGAAAGGCTGATGCTGTTTCTGCAGGAAAATGTTTGCATCACCAAAAACGAATATATTCACCTGACCGGGCTGACAAGGCATGCAGCCATCGATGAACTGAACAAATTCATCCGGCAAGGTATCCTGCGGCGCCGGGGCATAAGCCGCTCCACAGTTTATATAAATAATATTCAGCATTAACAGAAGAATGGAAACTACGGAAATGGAACAATCCATGCAGTGGTTCGTCTTTTTCAAAGACCAGCTGCTGCTGAAGAAAGAGTACACAACAAACGGAGAGAACAAATACGGTATACCTCATGGAGTAACCCCTCCTGTAACACCCGCAGCGGGATGCAAAATACACGAGGTAACTCTGACCGGCGGAAAGAAAGTTAAGGCTTGCGCACTCGGACAGCCCGTACCCGAAACCGAAGAATGGGTAATGACAGGCTTGCGCGCTTCTTACGACTACCTGCCATTGGCAGATTACCAGGCAGCGGGAAAAGCATTCCAGATACTCTATTGGGACAGCCACAGCCATTTCTGTCCCGTATGCGGCACTCCTATGGAACAGCAGACTCCTATCATGAAGAAATGCCCGGAGTGCGGCAATGAGATGTATCCTCCCGTTTCTACGGCTATCATCGTGCTGATACGGAAAGGCAAAGAAATATTGCTGGTACATGCACGCAACTTCCGCGGCACGTTCCACGGGTTGGTAGCCGGCTTCCTCGAAACGGGCGAAACGTTGGAACAATGCGTAGAGCGGGAAGTTATGGAAGAAACGGGGCTAAGGGTGAAAAACATCACTTATTTCGGCAGCCAGCCCTGGCCTTATCCCAGCGGATTAATGGTAGGATTCATAGCCGACTATGAAAGCGGGGAAATCAAACTGCAAGCCGATGAACTCAGTTCCGGCGCATTCTATTCCAAAGACAACCTGCCGGAAATACCCCGGAAACTAAGCATTGCAAGAAAACTGATTGACTGGTGGCTGGAGAATAATTGAAAGGACGGATTAATAATTAAAGGAAAAGACAAAAAAAACAGATTGCGGAAAACACGCACTCGCAAACGAACAACTACGAATGAAACGACTCTCATTCACATCAACCAATCGGCGTGCAACCGCAATCTGTAGCACTATCTGTTAACTGTAGGCTGCTGTTGCATATAAGAACAGCATTTAACGGGAATTGATTTGCCAACCGGTATAAAGAATATAAAAGAAACTTAATACATTCCGGCTTATCACCTGCCCGCACTGCAAAAACAAAAGGTGCAAGCAGCTTCCTGCCACTTGCACCTTTCCATATATGAAAATCAAACAGTCTTAGATACCGAGTGATTTGCGCACTGCCTCCACTTTCTTTTCAGCCTCGGCATTTGCGCTGGCATAGCACTTAGGACATCCCATTTCGCCTTTCACCTCGATATAGAACTTAATCTTAGGTTCCGTACCCGAGGGACGAACAGAAATCTTCGTACCGTCTTCCGTAAAGTACTGAAGCACGTTGGATGTTTCGGGCATATCCAAAGCGGTTACATTGCCTTTGGCATCGGTAGCCTTCAGTGTCTTGTAGTCCTTAGTCAAAGAAACGGCAGAGCCACCGATTTCTTTCGGCGGGTTGGCGCGGAAGTTATCCATCATAGCCTTGATTTCATCGGCGCCGCTCTTACCCGGCTTCACTACGTTGACGGTAGTTTCTTTGGAGAAACCGTACTCTACGTAGATGTCCATCAGGATGTCATACAGCGTCTTGCCCTGGTCTTTGGCCCATGCACAGATTTCCGCCAACAATGAACAAGCGGAAACGGCATCTTTATCGCGAACAAAGTCTTCGGCAAGGAAGCCGTAGCTTTCTTCACCGCCGCCGATGTATTGCTGCTTGCCTTCGCGCAGACGGATTTCACGTGCAATCCATTTGAAACCGGTATAGCAGTCGAGCATCTCAATCTTGTTCTTATCGGCAACGGCCTTGATAAGTTCGGTAGTCACAATGGTCTTTACGATAAAGTCCGTAGGCTGCATCTTGCCGGTTGCGATACGGTTCTTGATGATATAGTACAGGAAGAGCAGGCAGGTCTGGTTACCGTTAATCAGCACCCATTCGCCCTTGTCGTCCTTGCAAGCCATACCTACGCGGTCGGCATCCGGGTCGCTTGCCATCACGATGTCGGCGTCTATCTTCTTGGCAAGTTCAATTGCCATGGAAAGCGCTTCCGCGTTTTCGGGATTCGGAGAAACCACTGTCGGGAAGTCACCGCTCTTCACCATCTGTTCGGGCACGCAGTGTACATTCTCAAAGCCCCATTCTTTCAGAGAAGCGGGAATGAGCGTTCTGCCCGCGCCGTGAAGCGGAGTATAAACGATGCTGAGGTCTTTCTGACGCTTGATTACTTCCGGGTCGATAGAAAGGGTATGAACCTTGTCCAAATATACCTTGTCTACATCTTCACCAATAATCTGAATCAAATCTTTGTTGCCTTTGAACTTGATATCCTCAACGGTTACCTTGTTTACTTCATCGATAATGGCTGTGTCGTGCGGAGCAAGTACCTGTGCACCGTCATCCCAATAAGCCTTGTAGCCGTTGTATTCTTTCGGGTTGTGGCTTGCAGTCAGGTTGATACCGCTTTGGCAACCGAGGTGGCGGATAGCGAAGGAAACTTCCGGAGTAGGACGCAAATCCTCGAAGAGATAAACCTTGATACCGTTTGCCGAGAAAATATCGGCAGAGATTTCGGCGAACTTGCGGCTGTTGTTACGGCAGTCGTGACCCACCACAACGGAGATTTGCCCTTTGTCCTTGAAGCATTTGTTCAAATAGTTTGCCAATCCCTGGGTAGCCGCACCTACCGTATAGATATTCATGCGGTTGCTGCCTGCACCCATGATGCCGCGCAGACCGCCCGTTCCGAATTCCAGGTCTTTATAAAAGCACTCTATCAGTTCGGTTTTATCTGGATTTTCCAACATTCGTTTCACTTCAGCCTGAGTTTCGGCATCGTATGCCGGGGTAAGCCACTTTTCGGCTTTCTCAGTCACCTGTTTAATCAACTCTTGATTTTCCATAAGACTTTTTTTATATTAAAGGTTAATACTTCATTTTCTGTTCTGTCACAAATGTAAAAGAATAAGTTTGAATATCCTAATCAATCGGGCATTTTATAGCGGTCGCCCGTTTGTTTTACATATTCTTCCAGAAATTCCTTCGGATAACCCGGACGTTCCACGCCGGCAGGCTGGCCTATGGCATTGCGCTCAAACTTTCCGTCTTTCATCTTGCGGACAACTCCGTCGTTGTATTTCACGATGATGAACTCGCCCAAACGTTTCCAGGTGTCGAAAGTACTCTGCGCCGTCATATTGGTATAGTTTGTCAGGAATGCTTTCGCTTTGGCAGGGTCTTTCTCCAAAAGTTTGGCGGCGGCAGACTCGATACCTTCCTGCGCATCGTTGAAAGTGTTTTCGAGTTCGGCCTGCGTGGCACGCACATCGCCGATCATAAGGTCGTAACGGGGATATACCATGTTGGCAACCCAGTTGAAAATCCAGAAAGAAGAGTTCCAGGAGAATGTGATGTAGTCCGCACCGTCTGCACGCGAATAGCATACGGGAACCTTATCCGTACAGCAGTATACGGGAGTGAACACGGTCATGTTGGCATCGTCCGTACCGAACCACAGTACGCCGCCTATGGCATCGGGCAAGGTGGAGCGCATCTGCGCCACGAACACGAAACCGCTCTGCTGGGTGGAAATGGGGCGTTCGTTGAAATATTCCTTGTCGCCTACCTTGAAGGAAAGGGGCGAAAGGCGGTAAGGGGTGTGATACGGTCCGGCGCCGAAATCTTTGCTGATGTCGAGAGGAGTACCTTCGTAATGGTCGCGCATGGCATTCTTTACGTCCTGTACGGAGATTTTACGGTCGGGCTTCACGAAAAGCGGCATCGGTGTATCGGTATCGCCTAATATATAAGGTAAGAACTCGTTGCCTCGGGCGGTAAACATATTGAAATAGCTCCATACGCGGGCTTCACAATAACGGCGAGCGCCAAAATCGAGCGGCGCATAGGCCTTAGCGAAACTGAAGTCCTTGTTTACTCCATCGAAATAACCTTTCTCGCGGGCAAAGGAAATGACATCGGGAGAATACATGCAGTTGTCCTTGTCGCTCATATCGAACTGGTGGATACGGCTTTGGTTGGCATGCGCGGAGATGCAATCATCGGGCACGCGGACAGCCACCCACACAGCGCCACGCACACCGGGACCCTTGCCTATCATCTCCATAATCCAGATTTCGTTGGGGTCGGCAATCGTGAAAGACTCGCCGCTGCTGTAATAACCGTATTCCTGTACGAGTTCCGTCATTACCTTGATGGCTTCTCGGGCGGTACGGGAACGTTGCAGACCGAGATAAATCAGACTTCCGTAATCGATGATACCGGTAGTATCCACCAGTTCGGGACGGCCGCCGAAGGTTGTCTCGCCGATAGTAAGCTGGAATTCATTCATATTACCGATGACGTTGTAGGTCTGGCGCGCCTGTTCTATCCGGCCGAGGTACTTGCCGGTGTCCCACTCGTGCACATCAATCCATGTACCCTTTTTGTGCATGCCTGCGGGATAATGGTATAACTCGCCGAACAATCCATAGGAGTCGGCAGAATAGGAAACAATTGTAGAACCGTCTGCAGAGGCGTTCTTACCCACAATGAGGTTGGTACAGGCAAATGCGTTTACCACAGTTGCCACCGCTAATGCGACGGAGAGAGTTAATTTTTTCATACTTCTGTTATTATATGGTTTGTTTGATAATGCAATGTCACAGGTGAAAAGTTACCATACAAAATGAAACTCTTCGGTAGTCCGGTTGCCACGGCCGTCGGTTACGGTCATTTCCACAGTGTGCCTGCCACCTTTCTTTACATGCTTCGGGTCGAGTTCGCAGACCAGATTGCCGCTGACGGAATTGGGCTTGCCGAACAGAGCGTATTTCCCGTCTATCGTTCCGCGGTAACTGTTTATTCCGGTTTCTTTATCCTTGGCCTTGAGGGTGATGCGCCCCGTACGCCCCCACTGTCCGGGGTTGAGCGGAATTATCTCCGGCGGCACGGTATCTACCGCTACCGTATAAGTGCCCAGGTCGCGGATACGGACTTTCATGAAACCGTCCTCGTAAGTGCCGCCTATACTGTATTTTCCGCCCCGCGCCGTAACACCGGCTACGTAATACTTCGATTTATCTTCCAGACGGTCGCGCCGCAAGCCGATGCGCATCTCGCACGCTCCGTGCAGAGGGACACGCTTATTGTGCAACTGATAAGTAAAAGCCACATCCCCGCTATCGGCACGTACGGAATAGTCCAGCCAAACGTCATCGTACAACATTCCACGCGGTACAACCAATTCCAGGCCAGGTTCCTGCAGATAGTTGGTCCTGTCCCACTTGAAAGCATACTTCTCGCGATGTTCCACAGGGTGAATTTCGGTGTTCTTCCCTTGTACGGTGAAACGGACTTTCGAGGTGTTGCCTAACGCATCGCTTAGCGTATATACAAATCGGTAAGGACGCTCTTCGTTGATTTCCACCAGTCCCCGATTGCCGTTGGAAGCATGCAGCATGCGCAGACGGTTGCCGGATTCGATGAACGACTTCATGTACTGTCCGTGCGTCCATGAATTGATATAGCGGTTTTCTTCGTAAGCAAAGCGGTCTACCACACTGCGGAACACCTCTTCACCGTCCACTTCGAGAATAACGGTATGCACGCCGTAGCGGTTACCCACTCCGTCCATATGGTCATAGGCACGGATTCCTGCACCTATCAGTCCCCAGGCAGTAATAGGCTGGGTAGGATTTACAGGGAAAGTCCGGTATAGCTGCTTTCCGTTCACCACGCCTTTGCCCGGTTGGGGAAACAAAATGATGCCTTCGGCACGGGGAGCGATATTGTCCTTCACCTTCTCCATAAAAAAAGGCAGCGGGTCGACATAATCTCCTGTTGCCGACTCAATCATATCCAGATGCAGGTGAGGGCCGAAAGAGTAACCCGTGTTGCCGCTAAAGGCTATCACCTGCCCCGCCTTTACCGGATATTCCCCCGGTTCGGGGGTAATCTCCACTTCCCAGCTTTCCTGTTCATACTGCAAGTCTTTCACCCTTCGGGCTATATCGCCCACAAATGCGCTGAGGTGTCGGTTGATAGTGGAATAACCGTTATCGTAGTCCACATCGAGCACATATCCCGAACCGTGCGTCACACGGATGCGCGAGATATGCCCGTCTGCCAAAGCATGTACAGGCTTGCCTATGACTCCGCCGGTCTTGAAGTCCAACCCACCGTGAAAGTGATTGGAGCGTATCTCGCCGAAGTTACCGGAAAAGACAATCGGAAAATCGAAAGGGGGCGTGAAAGATGCCTGCTGTATGTCCGGTCCGGTTTCCACCTCGGACGCTTCTTGCGCATATCCACCTTGTATGCTGCCTGCAAAAAACAAAAAAGAGAAAAGTATCGGGTATTTTATATTCTTACAGTTCATATCCTATTTTTTAATGCATGCAAATATAAAAAGAATAGTTCTCTCCGCCTAACCAAAAAAGAATAATCCTGCCGTCACACACGAGAAAAAAGCAGGCGTTTTCTGTTGTAAAACACGCTGTGCAAAATGACAATGAGAAAGATAAATCACTATCTTGCAACATGTTTAACCATTAACAGATGACATTATGATTATCGGAGTACCCAAAGAAATCAAAAACAACGAGAACCGTGTAGGAATGACCCCTGCCGGAGTAGCCGAGTTGGTGAAGAAAGGTCATACGGTGTATGTGCAGGCAACGGCCGGCGCAAACAGCGGGTTCTCTGACGATGATTACATCGCCGTAGGTGCGCAAATCCTACCTGCCATTGAAGACGTTTATGCCATAGCCGACATGATTGTCAAAGTGAAGGAGCCTATTGCACCTGAGTACAAACTGATTAAAAAGGGACAAGTGGTATTTACCTATTTCCACTTTGCAGCCGATAAATTACTGACCGAAGCCATGATTGAGAGCGGTGCCGTATGTATCGCCTATGAAACCGTAGAGAAAGATGACCATTCCTTGCCACTGCTTACTCCCATGAGTGAAGTGGCAGGACGTATGGCTACCCAGGTGGGAGCCCGCTTTCTGGAAAAGCCGCAAGGCGGAAAGGGCAAGCTAATGGGTGGCGTACCGGGTGTCCGCCCTGCGCGTGTGCTTATTTTAGGTGGTGGCGTAGTCGGTACCAATGCCGCACAAATGGCTGCGGGAATGGGTGCGGAAGTGATGATTACGGATGTCAACCTGACGCGTCTGCGTTATCTCAGCGAGGTATTGCCCAAGAATGTAAAAACACTCTATTCCTCGCTTCACAATATTAAAATGGAACTGCCTACCATGGATTTGGTGATAGGTTCGGTACTTATCCCCGGCGATAAAGCGCCGCATCTGATTACGAGGGAGATGCTGAAAATGATGAAGCCCGGAACCGTACTTGTGGATGTCGCCATCGACCAGGGCGGTTGTTTTGAAACGTCCCATCCCACTACCCACAGCGAACCGACGTATGTCGTGGATGGCATTGTGCACTATGCGGTGGCCAATATTCCCGGTGCCGTACCGTTTACTTCCACTATGGCATTGACAAATGCAACGCTGCCTTATACCGTGGCATTAGCTTGCAAAGGTTGGAAACAGGCTTGTAAAGATGATCCGGCAGTGGCATTGGGACTGAATGTGGTAGAAGGGAAAGTGACGTATAAGGCAGTGGCAGATGTGTTCGGAATGAGGTATGAGGAGATAGAACTATAAGTGGTTAGGAGTTAGGGGTTAGTGATAAGCGATTAGTGATTAGGGGTAATGATGAATTACGATTCAGCATAACTTATAGCTCATCGCTAATCACTTATCACTAATCGCTAATCACTAAACAGGAATTCTTCTTTCTTTGCATACGCCCAATACATAATCAATATTGTTATGCACAGATTGAAGATAAACGGAAATTCTTGCGAACCGGTATGGAATATCCATTGGAAAAAGTCTGTGATGAAGGGAGAAAGCAGTATGGCAAGATAATTCATCACCATTACAAAGGCAAGGGCAAGCGTTGTCTTCTGAGGGATAGCAGTATCAACTGTCTTATCGTAAATCAGAGGCTGGATGATGCCATAGCCCAAACCTACTAAAATACATCCCGGCACGATGAGCCATTCCGTAGGCGAAATCCATATCAACAGTAATCCGATGGCAATAGCCAAAAGGCTGTAAAGTTTTGTTTTATTCCCCAAAAGCTTCACCAAACTATCCAACATAAATCCGGGAGCCATAATGGCAAGGAAAAACAGAGAAATCATCAGCCCGGAATTACCGCTTGAAAAGTGATGCGCTTCCATCAAGAAAGGCAAGTTAAAAGTAACCGCAAGAACTACGTAAGTAACCAACCCGTAGAATAACATTAACTGAACAAGATGGCGTATGTGTATGCCATATTTACCGGAGATTACAGGCGTAGATTGAATGGGAGGAATGATAGCCGCCGCCTGCTTGATTGTTACCGAAGCCGCATCCTTCTTTAAATAAGCCGAAAGAACTAAAGAAATCAACGGCAACAGATAAACGGCAAAAGGCAAACGCCAGTGCACCTCTGCCAGATACCCCGTTACAGCCGTAGCCACCACCAGCGTCATATTGGTTATGGCAGAGCTATAGCCAAACTGCCTGACGCGATACTCTCCCGTAAAATACCGTGAAATCAATCCTGTAGAAAGCGGAATAATCAATCCTGCCCCGATACCGAGCAAAGCGCTGACAGCCATTAGCTGCCACATCCTGGAAGAAAACAAATAAAGTACCCCGCTTGCTGCAAACAGCCAAAGCCCCACCCGCAGCAAACGGATAAAATCGCGTTTCTCCGCCAGCTTACCTGCCAATAGTACAAAAGGGATAATCAGCAAGGAAGGCAAAGAAGTCAACATCTGTATATCCAACTCCGTGGCATGGGGAAAAATCGTAGAAAGTTCTCCCAAAATAGGCGAAACAGCCAAGCCCGGCAATGAGGTCAGTGCAGAAACAGACCAGATACCTATAAGCGTAATAAGAGGAATGGTTCCTTGTCCGGTATTAATCTTCATAATTCAAAAGCGGGTTAGTTAGTGGAAGGACAACAAGCGATGCAACAGAATGTTCGGATAAAATAAGCGATAATTAAAAAGCAACAGCCGGTAGAGCGCCAGGATTTCTGCCCCGCCCTTTTAATAAACGCCAAATAATGTAAAACGGCGGAACTTTCTTTCGCGGGGGTCGTTGTTGTGGAAAATTCGACGGGGAAAGTCCCCGCCGCCTAAACCTTTAAAAACTTACAGTTATATGGAAGATTTGAATTTCAGAAAAGGAGATGCCAAGACAGATGTATTCGGCTCAAACCGTATGTTGCAATCCTCACCGGTAGAAAAAATACCAGACGGACCTACTACTCCCGAAATCGCTTACCAGATGGTGAAGGATGAGACCTTCGCCCAAACACAGCCCCGTCTGAACCTGGCTACATTCGTCACCACCTATATGGACGAATACGCAACCAAGCTGATGAACGAAGCCATCAACATCAACTACATCGACGAAACCGAGTATCCCCGCATCGCCGTAATGAACGGTAAATGTATCAACATCGTCGCCAACTTGTGGAACTCTCCGGAAAAAGATACCTGGAAAACAGGCGCGCTCGCCATCGGTTCTTCCGAAGCGTGTATGCTGGGCGGTGTAGCTGCATGGCTGCGCTGGCGCAAGAAACGTCAGGCGCAAGGCAAACCGTTCGATAAGCCGAACTTCGTTATCTCCACCGGTTTCCAGGTGGTATGGGAAAAGTTTGCCCAACTGTGGCAGATTGAAATGCGCGAAGTGCCCCTGACTCTTGACAAAACCACACTCGACCCCGAAGAAGCCCTGAAAATGTGTGACGAGAACACCATCTGTATCGTACCTATCCAGGGGGTTACATGGACAGGACTGAATGACGATGTTGAAGCGCTCGACAAAGCGCTCGACGCATACAATGCCAAGACCGGCTACGACATTCCCATCCACGTAGACGCAGCCAGCGGCGGTTTCATCCTCCCGTTCCTGTATCCGGAGAAAAAGTGGGACTTCCGTTTGAAATGGGTGCTTTCCATCAGTGTCAGCGGTCACAAGTTCGGCTTGGTCTATCCAGGTCTGGGCTGGGTTTGCTGGAAAGGCAAAGAGTATCTGCCCGAAGAGATGTCATTCAGCGTAAATTATCTCGGCGCCAATATCACGCAAGTCGGTTTGAACTTCTCCCGTCCTGCCGCACAGATTTTAGGACAGTATTACCAGTTTATCCGCTTAGGATTCCAGGGTTACAAAGAAGTACAGTACAATTCGCTCACAATCGCCAAGTATATCCACGACGAAATCGGAAAAATGGCTCCGTTCGTGAATTATTCCGATGAAGTAGTAAACCCGTTGTTCATCTGGTACTTGAAACCGGAGTATGCAAAGACCGCCAAATGGACCCTGTATGACTTGCAGGATAAACTCTCGCAACAAGGTTGGATGGTTCCCGCCTATACACTGCCTTCCAAACTGGAAGATTACGTAGTAATGCGTGTCGTTGTCCGCCAGGGATTCAGCCGCGACATGGCAGATATGCTGCTGGGCGACATCAAAAACGCCATTGTCGAACTGGAGAAACTGGATTACCCCACTCCCACCCGCATGGCACAGGATAAGAATCTGCCGGTAGAAAGCAAAATCTTCAATCACGGCGGAAGACACCACAAAAAATAATAAAGCAAGAATCAGCTTACCGCTTTATTGCTTTCATACATTAAACCATGTATCGGATAAGGCTTTAGGAGATTGAAACTCCAGTCTCCTATTCCTTATTCCATATAAACTCTCTCTATATATAGATTATGGAAAAGAAAATATCAATCTCTCAAATCAAGGAAGTTGCCCTGGAAGCCTACAATGAGGTGAAAGAACAAACCGGCGGCAAGAATGCGGATTATATTCCGTACCTTGCCAACATAGACTCCAAGCTGTTCGGCCTCAGCATCTGCCTGATGAACGGACAGACCATCAATATCGGAGATACGGACTACCGCTTCGGCATAGAATCCGTTTCAAAAGTGCATACTGCCATACTTATCCTGCGCCAATACGGTGCACAGAAAGTGCTGGATATGATTGGCGCCGATGCAACAGGACTGCCGTTCAACTCTATCATTGCCATTTTGCTGGAGAACGACCATCCCTCTACACCGTTGGTAAATGCAGGCGCTATCTCCGCTTGCTCCATGGTACAGCCGGTGGGCAATCCGGACAAGAAGTGGGATGCCATTGTACAGAATATCACAGAACTGTGCGGCTCCGCTCCGCAACTCATCGACGAACTGTACAAATCGGAAACGGCTACGAACTTCAACAACCGCTCCATTGCCTGGTTATTGAAGAATTACAATCGTATCTACGACGATCCGGATGTGGCGCTCGACCTTTATACCCGCCAATGCTCGCTGGGCATCACAGCCGAACAATTGGGTATTGCAGCCGGAACGATTGCCAACAACGGCGTCAATCCCGTTACCAGACAAAGCGTATTCGATGCGGGGCTCGCACCGAAAATCACTTCAATGATTTCTACCGTGGGCTTCTACGAGCATTCGGGCGACTGGATGTACACTGCCGGCATACCTGCCAAGAGCGGCGTAGGCGGTGGCGTAATGGCCGTATTGCCCGGTGTGATGGGCGTTTCCGCTTTCGCTCCACCGTTGGACGAAGCCGGTAACTCCGTCAAGGCGCAACTGGCTGTCAAGTTCATCATGAACAAGCTCGGCCTGGGCGTATTCAACGGCGACAATGTGACAATTACAGAATAATCTCTCGTACTCTTTTTTCCAAGGTTGCTCCGAAAGCGTTACGGACGCTGAGGGGCAACCTCTTTAATGATGAATTACGGGTTGCCGACGGCAATTCCGTAACCAAACAGACCTTCATTATGAAAATGGCTCTATCGGAATTCGTTTTGCGAAAGAAAGGGATATACGGCATATTGCATGTCATCATCCTGCTGCTTTCGCTGTTCCTGGTTATCAGCATCTCCATTGATACGTTCAAAGGCATCCCCTTCTACGAGCAATCGGTGTACATGGAAGTACAGCTATGGATTTGCGCATTATTCCTGGCGGACTTTGTACTGGAATGGTTCCTGGCAACAGACAAGATGCGTTATGTAGCCACTCATTTCATCTTTCTGCTGGTGGCTATTCCTTATCAGAATATCATTGCCTATATGGGCTGGACTTTCTCACCCGAAGTCACCTATATGCTGCGTTTCATCCCATTGGTACGGGGCGGTTATGCCATGGCCATCGTGGTGGGATGGCTGACGTACAACCGCGCATCGGGCTTGTTCGTATCTTACCTGACAATGCTGCTGGCTACCGTCTATTTCTCAAGCCTTGCATTCTACGTCATGGAGCATGGGAGCAACCCTCTGGTAAAGGGGTATGGCGACGCCTTGTGGTGGGCGTTCATGGATGTGACTACGGTAGGCTCCAATATAATAGCGGTCACCGTCACAGGGCGGGTACTGTCCGTGCTGCTGGCAGCGCTGGGCATGATGATGTTCCCCATTTTCACAGTATACGTAACGAGCCTGGTAGAGCGGCGCAACAAGGAAAAGCAAGACTATTACAAAAAGATAGAACAGGAACCGGCAAAGAGCGCTCCTTAATTGTTAAAGCCGGGATTTTCCTCTACCCGCCGGGAACAACTGTTCCCAAGGGTTGTTATAAACGCTGATTTCGAATATATTTTTCACCAAAAACCTTAACTTATGGCAAATATTAAACAAACAGTGAAGCTGGGAGTGTTTACCCTGGCAATCATGAATGTGACGGCTGTAGTATCCCTGCGTGGACTGCCCGCCGAGGCCGTGTACGGAATGAGTTCGGCCTTCTATTATTTATTTGCAGCCATTGTCTTTCTTATCCCTACGTCACTCGTGGCTGCGGAACTGGCTGCAATGTTTCAAGACAAACAAGGCGGTGTGTTCCGCTGGGTGGGTGAAGCCTACGGAAAGAAAATCGGCTTCCTCGCTATCTGGGTGCAGTGGATTGAAAGTACAATCTGGTATCCTACGGTACTGACGTTCGGTGCTGTGTCCATCGCTTTCATCGGCATGAACGACGTACACGACATGTCGCTGGCAAACAACAAGTACTATACGCTGGTCGTGGTGCTCGTTATCTACTGGCTGGCAACTTTCATTTCCCTGAAAGGTATGAGCTGGGTAGGAAAGGTAGCCAAAGTCGGCGGCCTGGTAGGTACGATTATCCCTGCCGGATTACTGATTGTCCTCGGCATTATCTACCTTGCCACAGGCGGACATTCCAATATGGACTTCCACAGCAGCTTTTTCCCCGACCTGACGAACTTTGACAATGTGGTGCTTGCCGCAAGTATCTTCCTCTTTTATGCAGGTATGGAGATGGGCGGTATCCACGTGAAGGATGTAAACAATCCGTCCAAGAACTATCCGAAGGCTGTGTTTATCGGCGCACTGATTACGGTGCTTATCTTCGTGTTGGGCACATTCGCTCTGGGTGTCATTATTCCGGCCAAGGACATCAGCCTTACACAAAGCCTGCTGGTAGGTTTCGACAATTACTTCCGTTACATCCATGCTTCCTGGCTGTCGCCGGTTATAGCCGTTGCACTGGCGTTCGGCGTGCTGGCAGGTGTGCTGACATGGGTTGCCGGTCCGTCCAAAGGTATCTTTGCCGTGGGCAAGGCTGGTTATATGCCTCCGTTCTTCCAGAAAACAAACAAGCTGGGTGTACAAAAGAACATTCTGTTCGTACAGGGTGGCGCTGTAACCGTATTAAGCCTTCTGTTCGTGGTGATGCCTTCGGTACAGAGTTTCTACCAGATTCTTTCACAACTGACGGTGGTGCTTTATCTCATCATGTATATGCTGATGTTCTCCGGAGCCATCGTATTGCGTTATAAGATGAAGAAACTGAACCGTCCGTTCCGTATCGGTAAAGGTGGTAACGGTCTGATGTGGCTTGTAGGCGGCCTCGGCTTCTGCGGCTCACTGCTTGCATTCGTACTGAGTTTCATCCCGCCCAGCCAGATTTCTACCGGCAGCAATACCGTATGGTTCTCCGTACTTATCATCGGCGCACTTGTCGTGGTGATTGCTCCGTTCATCATCTACGCTTCCAAGAAGCCGAACTGGGTTGACCCGAACAGCACTTTCGAACCGTTCCATTGGGAAGAACAACCGGCTGCACAAGTTGCAGGCAAAACCGCCACGGCTACGGCAACTGCCGGAACAACCGCTTCGGCCACTGCAAACGAAAGCGTTGCCTCTCCCACGGGCAATGCTCCGTCAGCAAACAACAGCAACAACAGCGGTAAAGCTCCGAACATTCCCCCTAAAGGATAAAGGCAGGCTTGCTGTCATATAATTTTGCCTATAGTGGAAATCCGGTACAATGTACGTCAAAAGGATTTTCACTATAGGCAAAATCGTTTATATCAACTGTCAAACGTCCCAACGCTCGCAAACATTGGCAGCAAGCGTTTCGCATGCCCGCTGATAACCTGTTACCAGTTCGTCCATCACTTCTGCTACCGTCTGTATTCCTTTCTCATTGAGCAAGGCGGAAACCTGACCTATTTCAAGTTCGCCCTCTTCAAGGTCTCCTTCAAAAATGCCGCGTTTGGCACGTCCTCTCGACAAAAGGATACGTAAATCCTCTTCCGCAGCCCCTGCAGCTTCGGCAGCCGCCACTGCCTGCTGAAAATTACCGCGGGCCAGACGTACCGGAGACAGTTTCTTCAATAATAAACGGGTATCCCCCTCTTTCAGATGCAGGCAATATTCTTTAAACACTTCGCTGGCTGAGCTTTCTTCGGTCAAAGCAAACCGCGTACCCACCTGAACACCATCGGCCCCCAAAGCACGCATGGCAAGAATCGCCTCACCGGTAGCAATGCCGCCGGCAGCAATCAAAGGCAGTGAGGTAACTGCACGTACAGCAGGTATCAGGCAAAGCGTAGTCGTCTCTTCACGCCCGTTATGTCCGCCGGCTTCAAAGCCCTCGGCCACGATGGCATCTACACCGGCAGCCTCGGCTTTCATGGCAAAATGCGATGACGAAACAACATGCACCACTGTAATGCCATGCTGCTTCAGCCAAGCGGTCCATGTCGTAGGGTTTCCGGCCGAAGTAAACACGATACGCACCCCCTCATCTACCACAATCTGCATGATTTCCTCTATCTGGGGATACATTAAAGGAATGTTCACTCCAAACGAATGATGCGTAGCCACACGGCACTTCCGTATATGCTCACGTAAGGTTTCGGGATGCATGGAGCCTGCACCCAACAGCCCCAAACCACCGGCATTACTTACTGCCGACGCCAACCGCCAGCCACTGCACCATACCATACCGCCCTGGATGACGGGGTATTTTATTCCAAACAAAGAAGTTATTCTATTCATTAATTTATCCTTTAAAGGTTTATTTTTATGAAAACAAGAAGCGGAGAAATAAAGTTCAATACTCAAAGCGGAATATCCCTATTTGATAATCGTCTCTTTACGGCGGGCAGTTATGGAATCGCCGTAAGTCCTTAATACTTCCAAAGTACGTGCACGGCGTCTGGCAGCTTTCCTGTTCCAGAAATCTTTTGTAAAAGGACGCATGAAATCACCTGCAATGCCACCACCGCCGACACTTCGCCAACTCCCCACTGCCATATTGTTGGCACGTTCGGTCACCATATAGCGCAAACCGGTAGCTTCTATCTGTTCGATACTCTCACGCGGCCCGGCATCCAACGGACGCTTTGCCCAGTCTGTATAGATTTTGAGTCTGGTCAGTTCGTAGAACGGATTGCCCCGCCATGTATTCTTGTTCACCGTAATCTTCTTCTGATAGACGGGATCCCAGTTGTATTTGGTGTTTGCGGTATAAGGCCGTAAGGTAAGCACTACCTTTTTCTCCGGCATCCGAGGCATTGCGGGTAAGGAGGCATCAAAGTCCATCCACGTCTTACTTACATCAGCCTTTGGAGAGCCCAAAGGAGCATCAACGCCCATTTCCTTCAATACATCCGGATTCAGCTTCATCTCTCCCCCGCCATCCAGCAACCGGTGCAGACGCAAAGAGTCTTGCGGCGTCCACTCTTGAGCGTAAAGAGGAAAGGTTACCGCACAAAGCAACCCCAAAAAGAGAATAGAATACTTCACCCCGATTGTTTTTTTATACCTTACACTTTATACCTAATCTCACCACCACATATAGCTGCTTCCGCAAAGCGGTTCATCGTAGCAAGGGTCTATAGTCCACATGGTACGCGGATATTTCCGGCCTTCCCACCAACGGCGGTAACGGGCGGCTGCATCGAGCACCTCCTCATCGGTCAGGAAGTAGATGCCTTCATAATTCTCGGCATCGGTATGCACCATCTTACACCCCATCGAAGCATTATGTCCCAAACGAATCGTTTCCACCGTCCACAAGATACATTCGCCTAACCGCAGTTTTCCGCCTGCCGAATAGGATACGGGAGCCAACGGAAAAGAAGGTATTACCGTCAAATCCTCGGCATACTTCAGGAGTTCTTCAATATCTTCTTTGGCAAACTTGGGAACATTACTCAGTCCTTCAGGACTTTGAGTAGAATATTTGCCGGTTTTCAGTTGTTTTACAAACAAATCTACATCCGGATGATTGTAATCCAGCGATTCTTTACCGCAGGATGCAAGCATAAGGCAAGCTGCCATTGCAAGTATCAGATATCCGTATTTATATAGTTTACAGAGAGTCTTCATTTTGTTGTATTGTCTTTAAGGTTAATAAGTCATGCGCACTCCACACAAAAGATTCAGGTTCGTAGGGCGTTCCGTCCGCAAGGTTCCGGTTTCGGAGTCCGTACCGAAATGGTGGGAAACCGAAGGCTCGGCAAACAAAGCAAACCGGTCATTCAATCTGTAACGCACCCCTACTCCTGCCGCTACCGACAGTTGAACGGGTTCCGCATTAAAGCCGTTATCCGCAGCGCCGGCAATGCACTTTTCGGCAGTTCCGCCTACAGTGGCATATAAATCGAGTTTGGGAGTACTTGCCAATGTCATATTCAATTTTACGGGAATCCCTAAAGTATGGAGCGTGCGGTCGGCATGCAAGCGATTATACAGAATACCCGTTTCCAACGCGAACCGGCTATTCAGACTGCGTTCCACTGTAACTGCCGCCGTCAGCGGCATATTGTAGTCCCCTTTAGGAAGAGAGGTTCCAAGAGCTGCTTTCAACGCCCACTTACGCGATTTCCGGTATTTTAAAGGAGTAGTTGCCTGCTCTTCTTCCGCAGGAACAGCGGAAAAGGTGTCCGAAGCAGAACTTACCCGCCCGGTGGTGTTCTGATAAGAACTGCCGGTTTGTGCAACGGCACTATTGCTGAAGTAACCGTCACCGGTCTGCTGCACCCGCTGCCTGATAGTGATGGAAAGCCGGACGGAAACGGACTCGCCCTCAGTTTCCGATTGGGCAGTCATGCCTGCGGGAATTCCATCAGCAGGTTGTTTTGTACCGGAATTCCGTACCATCGGGGTCGCCTGATAGATAGATGGAAAAGATTCCTGCACCACATCTCCGTCCAGACTGCCTTCCGGCGTCAAAGCAGCCACTTGCGTAAAGGCTTCCTTTATCTCCTCTTTCGGAGAGAAATACCAGAAAGCGGCCGAAGCGGCTCCCAGCACAAATATAACGGATGCGGCGGCTGCCACCCAATAATATTTAGGAGAAAGAACAGCCGCTCTCTTCCGGCCTGCAGCCGGAGATGCCGCGTCTTCCTGCAACTGCTCCCAAAAGCCATCGCGTACCGTCATCTCTGTGCCGGACAGACGGCTGCGGAACAATCCGGTTATTTCATCTTTTTCTCTCATATTCAGTATATTCTTTAATTCTTTTCGCTAACATACACTTGGCACGGTGCAACTGCGAGGTAGACGAATGCTCCTTGATATGAAGCAGTTCCGCAATCTCCTTATGCGACTTCTCCTCGAACACATACAAGTTGAACACGGTACGGCAGCCGTCGGGAAGTTCCGCCACGAACGCCATCAACACTTCCTCTGAAAGCCCGCTTCCGCTTTCGGCAATACTCGCTTCGTCCTGCACATCGGGAAGTTGTTCTTCGTTTACCACCAGTTGGCTGAAACGGTGTTTCCGTCGCAGATAGTCGATAGCTTGTGTCACCATCACCCTCGTTACCCACGTGCCCAACGCACATTCACCGCGAAACGTGAAGCGGGTGAAGATTTTGATAAAGCCATCGTGCAAAACATCGTGCGCCGCATCCATATCGCCCGTATAACGGTAGCATACCGCCAGCATCTGCTTGGAATAGAGAGTGTAAAGTTCCTTTCGGGCGGAATCCTTTCCTGCCCGGCAGCCCTCTATCAGTTCTATCTCATTTTCCAATGTCAGTGCTCGTTTTACGGACGCCTCTTCGCGTCGTTTGTTAGTTAGACGCAGCATCCGGCAGAATGCTGCAATAGAATCTCTAAAAAGAAGTTAAAGAATAAGGTTATCCATATCTTTCCGTTTCATCATTTGCCCTTTATAACATAAGAAAAAAAGCCTCTCACAGACCTGCCCTGACGGGCAGCATTCCTTATGAGAGGCTTTCTCCTGTATTATATCGCCTTTATCAGCAGGCTTTGAAGCTCATGTCCAATCCTTTTACGGAATGCGTCAAAGCACCTACCGAGATAAAGTCTACGCCGCATTCGGCATAGTCGCGCAGAGTGTCAAAGGTGATGCCGCCGGAAGATTCCGTTTCATAACGGCCTGCTACCATTTCTACAGCTTTCTTCGTCATTTCGGGTGTAAAGTTATCGAACATGATACGGTCTACGCCGCCCAAATCGAGTACCTGTTGCAGTTCGTCGAAGTTGCGTACTTCAATTTCTATCTTGAGGTCCTTGCCCTTCTCCTTGCAATATTCCTTGGCACGGGTAATGGCCTTGTCGATACCGCCGGCGAAGTCAACATGATTGTCTTTCAGCAGAATCATGTCGAACAGACCGATTCGATGGTTTACGCCGCCACCTATCTTCACAGCCATCTTTTCCAGAATACGCATGCCCGGAGTCGTCTTACGGGTATCGAGCACACGGGTATTCGTACCTTTCAGCTTCTCGGCATACTTATGGGTCATGGTAGCGATGCCGCTCATACGCTGCATAATGTTCAGCATCAGGCGTTCGGTCTGCAACAAAGACTGCACCTTGCCTTCCACAACCATAGCCACGTCGCCCGGCTTCACTTCAGTACCGTCATTAATGAATACTTCCACTTTCATGGTGGGGTCGAAACGACGGAACACTTCTTTAGCTACCTCGATACCGGCAAGAATACCGGCTTCTTTAATCAAAAGCTTGGATTTGCCCATTGCCGTAGCAGGAATGCACGAAAGGGTGGTGTGGTCACCATCGCCTATATCTTCGGCAAAGGCCAAGTCAATCAGCCTGTCAATCAATTCTTCTTCCTTATTCATTTGTCTTATCTATTCTTATTTGGTGTATCACATATTTGCCTGCCACTTTTCTAAAGAAACAATTCACCCGGAAGTTTCCGTTTGCGGTTGTCAGCGTACCGACTATGAAACTCGACTCATTGCGCTTTCCCTGGTGATTCACCGTAAAACCGCTCACCCGATTGCCGGAAAAGAAAGATGCCATCTTTTTCTCTGCCGCTTGGTTGTCGACATTGATTGAACGACTCTCCAGAATCAGTTCCACTTTATCACTCAGATACCCGTTCAGTTCCTGAGAATTTCCTTTTTTAAAGGCGGCGACCACTCCTGCCGGTACGTCTTGTGCCATAAGCGAAACTGTCCAGACAAAGAAGCAGAGCCATAATATTACTACTCGTTTATTCATTTTCACAAGTATTAATGATAGGCAAAGGTAAGCAAATCTTATAAATAACAAGAAAAGAAAAGCGACATTCTCACAGGAAAGGATTATTTTTGCACGAAAATCAGTAATTCATATGAAAATGACCTTGCTCGTCGTAGGACGAACCGTAGAACAGCACTTTATTACAGCCATCAATGACTACATACAGCGCACGCGACGCTATCTCTCGTTCGATATGGAAGTTATCCCGGAACTGAAAAATACCAAAAGCCTCTCCGCGGACGTACAAAAAGAAAAAGAGGGCGAACTGATACTGAAAGCGCTCCAACCGGGCGATGTGGTGGTGCTACTGGATGAGGGCGGAAAAGAAATGCGCTCCATAGAGTTCGCGGACTATATGAAGCGCAAGATGAACACCGTAAACAAACGGCTGGTTTTTATTATTGGCGGCCCTTACGGCTTCTCACCCAAAGTCTATGAAGCGGCACACGAAAAGCTGTCTCTTTCGCGCATGACCTTTTCGCATCAGATGATAAGACTTATCTTTGTGGAGCAGTTATACCGTGCCATGACCATACTGAACGGCGGGCCGTATCACCATGAATAAACCGGAAAGCCTCTCTCTAAACAATCTCCTGCAATAGGGCCGGAATTTCGGGAGTGCTGTTTTTTATAACCGTAATACGGCTCTTCCCTTCCGGCGTCAGTGCAAAGTGCATCTGACGCTTATCCGTTTTTCCCACCAGTCGGGTAATCAGCTTCTTGTCCTCTACCGAGCGGATTACCTTGGAAGTATTGGAAGCTGACAGTCCGAGCGCTTCCGCTATCTCGCTGGAGGTGAGTTTGGGCGTATTGAGCAAGGTACACAACAGCATACCTTCATTCAACGACAAGTCAAACTCCTGCATGAATTTTACTTCAAACTCGGCTATCGCCCGGTAAATATCGCGGATTCTACATAAAGTTTCCATTATTCCGTTTATATAAATAGATTCACATTCGCCTTGTCCGCGCGCTCCATATAGGTCGCTACACCGCCTATGGTAACTTCGTCCAGCAATTCTTCGCGCCGGATGCCCATCATATCCATAGACATCTGACAAGCAATAAACTCAACTCCTTGCGCCAACGCCTGAGAACGCAACGATTCCAAAGAATCTATTCCTTTCCGCTTCATCAGGAAGCGCATCATCCTGCTGCCCAAGCCCATCATATTCATTTTGGACAGTTTCAGCCGCAATGAACTGGACGGAAGCATCATACCGAACATCTTTCCGAAAATATCTTTCTCTGTCCGGGGTTTCTGTATCTTCTTCAAGACATTCAATCCCCAGAAAGTGAAGAATATCGACACTTTCTGTCCGGTTGCCGCTGCGCCGTTAGCGAGTACAAAGGTAGCTAAAGCCTTGTCTAAATCATCGCTAAAAAGAATTAAAGTTTTTCCCCGTCCGCCTGCTGCCGGAAGAGACGACGGGCAGGCACAAGCCTCATCGCCTTTTTCAAGCAATACCGTGTAGCGTCCTTTTTCTTCCTTTTTCTCTATCAGCTTGTTGCCCGTAGTGGCACACCAGGCAGAAGCGTCACGTGCAAATCCGGCATCGGTCGCCACAATTTCCACCCGCTCGCCCGGAGCGATGCTATCCATGGCTTTCTTTACCTGCATGATAGGGCCGGGACATTGCAGGCCGCAGGCATTAACCCTCAAAGGCTCTTTGGCAGAACCGCTCTGTGCCGATTGCGACGGAGCGGATGCAGCAGGCTGAGCCGGCGATGATGCCGTAGGAGCAGGAATGGGCGCCACTGCTGTAGAATAGGTCTTATATCCACCTATCAAGTTGGCCGTATTGCGATAACCGCGCCCTATCAGAATACGTTGTGCCAAATATCCGCGCAAACCTACGGCACAGAAAAGCACGACGGGCTTATCCGCTGGTATTTCCGACAAACGGTCGCGCATCTCGTCCAACGGGATATTGACAGCTCCCGGAATCGTTCCGAACGAGAATTCTTCAGGGGTACGGGTATCTATCAGCATTACTTCGTCTTTCTTCTCTGCCAGTTCGCGCCAGGAAATAACCGGCATGGCGCCGCTGATAATATTGGAAGCCACGTATCCGGCTATGGCAATAGGGTCTTTTGCCGATGAGAAAGGCGGTGCATAGGTGTGCTCCGTTTCCATCAAATCGTAAACGGTTCCGCCATGTTTGATAAGTCCCGCTATCTGGTCGATGCGCTTATCCACTCCCTCGTAGCCTACGCATTGCGCACCATAGAGTTTTCCGGTTTTCGGATGGAACGTCAGTTTCAAGGTCAGAGGCAACGCATCGGGATAATAACCTGCATGCGAAGCAGAATGGGTTACCGAGCTTTGATACTCCATGCCCCATTGTTTCAGACGCTTGGCGGCAAGTCCGGTAGAGGCTACCGTCATATCAAAGACTTTGGCGATGGATGTACCGATAGCTCCTTCGTAGGATGTGGTATTGCCCAAGGCCATATTATCGGCAACGATGCGTCCCTGACGGTTTGCCGGATTGGCCAGATAGTTGAGCCACGGTTTTCCGGTCAGCGGATGGGGATATTCAATGGCATCGCCCACAGCATAGATGTCTTTTACGGAAGTTTCCAAGTGCTCGTCTACCCGGATACCGCCCGTTTCGCCCAACTCCAAACCTGCCTGTTGCGCCAATGCCGTTGCCGGACGCACACCGATAGAAAGCAATACCATATCGGCAGAAATCGTTTTGCCACTTTTCAGAAAAACGGTAATTCCCTCTTCAGTACGCCGGAAACGGGTAACGCCCTCTTCCAGATAAAGTGAAACGCCTTTTTCGATCAGATGCCGGTGAATAGGTGCAGCCATGGAGAAGTCGATAGGCGCCATAACCTGATTGCCCATCTCTACAACAGAAACCGCAACGCCCGCATGATGCAGGTTTTCCGCCATCTCAAGTCCGATGAAGCCTGCGCCTACTACAACTGCGCGTTTTACTTGCTTGTCTGTGATATAAGCCTTAATCCGGTCGGTATCTTCTACATTGCGAAGCGTAAAGATACCTTCCGAGTCAATGCCTTCCAAAGGCGGTTTCACCGGATTGGCTCCCGGAGAAAGCAGAAGTTTGTCATAGGTTTCTTCATATTCCTTTCCATCTGCTTTACGGATAGTCAATGTTTTCTTTTCCGGATCGATTGCGATTACTTCGTTCTCTACTCGCACATCGATACGGAAACGTTTACCGAATGATGCGGGAGTCTGAACCAATAATTTTTCGCGCTCGGCGATAACGCCGCCTATATAATAAGGTAATCCGCAATTGGCATAGGAAATGTATTTGCCTTTCTCCAATAAAATGATTTCAGCTTGTTCATCTATTCTTCTTAACCGGGCAGCAGCCGTGGCTCCACCTGCAACGCCACCGATAATTACATATTTCATATTTCTTTCTTTTTAGTTTGATACTGCAAAGGAAGTAATAATTTCCAATATAAAATAGTTTCCTTAGGAAAATAATGTTAATATACTATTTAATAATATATTATACCTGTATAACAAGAAGAATAAGCTATTATTAAAAACATGCAGTTTAATCATTGCAAGTTATAAAATATAACGAAAAACATAAAAAAAGAGATGCATCCTCTCGGACGCATCTCCATTATAACCATATCATATTCAAAGTCCTTTCTATTCCTACTACATACTACCAGCCCATATTTTCGAGTCCCGCAGCTTTATACCAAGCCATGGAACGGTAAGCCTCAGCAGCTTTGGAATCAACCGAAAGGGGGATATAATGCGTAATGCCGTTTGTTCCTTCCATTGAAAACATTCTTTTGAACATGGAGTAATTTTTATCTGTAGTATTCCAATAGACAATAGAAGCATCAAACACATTCTTCCAAGCAACATAAGCATCGGCATCCAGCCGCATTTCCATCATCTGCGAGAAATCATAGTAACCGACATGTCCTTTTTCCATATCCCGCTTATCATAATCAAACACCGTATTAAAAGAAAGCACGCTTTCGTTGTCCGCGCGCTCCAAGAGTTGCCCTGTCACATCCGCCAAATCATCCAACGCATCTGTCCTTACAGCGCAAATGGAAGTTCCGCCTGTCCAGTTTGCATTCGAGATACCCTCTCCTGCTTTATAATTATCCTTATAATGATTAAAGTAGGCTTCTGCCATTTGTGCAGCCGCGCCCGGTTTAAACATATAAGGAACAACCTTGTCATAAGGAGCGCCCGGACCCGGATTCTCCGTAGGCGAACCGATATAATAATCGGTATAATTACGCACCTCATAAGCCACTTCTACAGACATCATAAAGCATGCGTCAAACATTATAAAGTCAAAGTGAGGCATCCCATCATCCAATACATCAACAAAGTCAGATATATTCATACGGTTATCCTGCCCCTCTCCTGTATCCTGCCCTATCCAGCGTGTAGAAGCCGAAGGTACCGGATAAGGAATCCAGCCGTCTGCGTGCGACCAGTAAACCAAACCGTAACTGTCTGCCGGATATTCATAGAAAGCACGATGCATTACCTCCTTCATCACAGAGGCCTTCGTGGATACCTGCTCTGCATATTCCTTGATTATCTCCTTCTCCAAACGACCTTTCTTGTTTTTAGAGATCCGGAACAAAACCGGTGCTACCTTGTCATCCTGATATACCAGCAAGTTACTGGATGACAAATCAACGGATTCCATGCCTGCAATCATCTCTTCCACATCTTCCTTCGCAAATGACGACAAGTTATTATCCGCTACAATGTAAACAAGCACGGTTCTACTTCCTACCTCAGGTGGCACCGGATCATCATCTTGATTACAAGCCGTAAACAAAAGGAAAAAAGATATGCACAGCAATGTATAAAGCTTCATTCTCATAGGTATCGTATAATTGTTGCAACGCACCGATTACTCTTCCGGCTTCTTAAAACTGAACTTATCCGACGTAATAGCCTGCAACACCATTGTGCTCTTCTTATACTTCGCCTTTACCTTGACAGCTTCCTTTTCCAGTTTCTTTTTATTCTCACTGAAATAGATCATACACGTATAATCGGGTTTCTTCAAATCATATTCCAGATAGTTTTTCAATTGATAGCTGTACAAGTCACGCTTGGGCAAAAAGCCGTTCTTGTCCAGTGCCGTACTGTCCAATACTTGGATTTCCGTACAATACACTACCGAATCATTGAAAGACGCCGCTACGCCAAAAGCATAAACAGGCTTATGGCTTTTCATTGTAAACGCTGTACACAAAGTAAATACGAGCATCACTGCAAATACTATTTTTATGTGCTTCATAACTTCTTTTTGATTGTTTAATGGGGCAAAGATAATAAAAAAACCGGCCATCCACTCTGGACAGACCGGTTTTCTTAATTTCTTTTATTTGTCAGAAACCGATATTCTTATTTATCCCAAATAAGATTTGAGCAATTTACTACGATTACTTTGTCTTAATCTTCTGATTGCTTTTTCTTTAATCTGACGAACACGCTCACGTGTGAGACCAAATTTGTCGCCGATTTCCTCTAATGTCATTTCCTGCTGTCCGATACCGAAAAACATCTGAATGATTTCTTTTTCCCTATCGGTTAACGTAGAAAGAGCTCTATCAATTTCCCTCGCAAGAGACTCGTTCACCAAAGAGCGGTCGGCCATAGGAGAGTCGTCGTTGACCAGCACATCGAGCAAGCTGTTGTCTTCTCCTTCAACAAAAGGCGCGTCTACCGAAATATGGCGGCCGGAAACCTTCAGCGTATCGGAGATTTTGTCAACAGGGATTTCCAGTTCATCGGCAAGTTCTTCGGGCGACGGGCGACGTTCGTTTTCCTGCTCGAACTTGGAGAAAGCCTTGCTGATTTTATTCAGCGAGCCTACCTGGTTCAAGGGAAGACGCACAATACGCGACTGCTCTGCCAAAGCCTGCAAAATGGACTGACGTATCCACCATACTGCATAACTGATGAACTTGAAACCACGTGTCTCATCGAACTTTTCGGCAGCCTTAATCAGTCCTAAATTACCCTCGTTAATCAAGTCGGGCAAACTCAAACCCTGGTTCTGGTACTGTTTGGCTACAGATACAACGAAACGCAGATTGGCACGTGTCAATTTCTCCAGTGCAACACGGTCACCCTTGCGGATGCGCTGAGCGAGCTCTACCTCTTCTTCGACTGTAATGAGGTCTTCGCGACCGATTTCCTGCAAATACTTGTCAAGAGAAGCGCTCTCTCTGTTAGTGATACTTTTGGTAATTTTTAGTTGTCTCATTCTTATAATACAGATTTGGGTTGCAAAGTTACGACAAATTATTTATTACAACACTAACATGCCGAAACTTTTTCACCTTATTTATACCTTACTTATACAACAAAAAAGATGTCGGCAAGTATTCACCGACACCTTTTTTTCATCTTTCTTTGCTTATATTACAATCTTCTTACCTGATTATCATGTTTTTGTTATTCCTGGCTCAAATCCACAGCATAACTTGCACGCTTGCCCGACGGGAACATACCGGTGATAAACAACACTTGTTCGGGAGATTGGGCGGCAGCTTTCAGTACCTGCTCCAGATCCTCTACCGACTTCATCTGTACATTGTTTGCCTTGAGGATGATGAATCCCTTACGGATACCGGCATCTGCCATTTTACCGTTGGACACTCCGGTTACTTCCAAACCGTAACCCAAGTTAAGTTGTCTCTTCAATTCGGAAGATACAGGTTTGAAAGCTGCACCCAACAGTTCCATTCCGGCATCTTTCACTACTTTCGTATTGCCTTGAGAGTTCTTCAGCGTCAATACAAACTCTTTCTCTTTCTTGTCACGGATTACCTTCACCTTTACTTTATCGCCCGGACGATGCTTAGCCAGCACTTCCTGCAAATCGGTAAACTTATGCACCTTCTTACCGTCAATACCGACGATAACGTCATCCGACTTCAACACACCGGCAGCAGAACCGCCTTCTACAACTTCGGCAATCAAGACACCTTCCTTCACACCGAGTTCGTCGGCTTTCTTCTTCATTTCCTCAGCCAGTCTTTCGTCCATTTGCAGGTCTGTACCCAGTGTAGTACCGGTAATACCCAGCAAAGCACGCTGTACCGTACCGAACTGCTTCAAGTCCGCTACAACTTTCGTCATGATGCTGGTGGGGATTGCAAAGCCGTAGCCGGAGTATGCACCTGTCGGTGAATACAACATGGCGTTGATACCTACCAGCTCACCTCTTGCATTAACCAGCGCACCGCCACTGTTGCCCTGATTGATGGCAGCATCCGTCTGGATGAAGGACTGGATATTCGCAGCCTGTCCGTTGGACGCCGTTGCGCCGATGGCACGAGCCTTTGCACTGACGATACCGGCTGTTACGGTAGAGTTCAGGTTGAACGGGTTACCTACCGCCAACACCCACTCACCTACTTTCAGTTCGTCGGAGTTGCCTACCGGTACTGTGGGGAAATCGTCACCCTCAATCTTAATCAGCGCAAGGTCAGTGCTGGGGTCAGTACCGATGATGCGGCCTTTCAGTTCGCGGTCATCGTTCAGTTTCACGGTAATTTCATCAGCACCCTCAACCACGTGGTTGTTGGTTACGATATAGCCGTCTTTGGAAATAATCACGCCGGAGCCGAAACCTACGCGCGGCTGGGTCTGTATCTGACGCTGCTGTCCGCGACCGTCACCGAAGAAGAAGTCAAAAATATCCGGCATGCTCTGCACTGTCTGAGTCTTGCTCAACTGTTTGGCACGTATATGTACTACGGCATGAACCGAACTTTCTGCCGCTTGCGTCAGGTCAACAGGCTGCGCATCCGTCGCGTTATAAGCAGCCAACCGTAAATTATTAGGGTTCTGCTGGAACAATTCGCTGAATGTAGCAGACTTTTCCTTATTCTGCATCTTATAAGTGGTAACACCGGCCACTCCTGCACTCAGAACTACAATGGCTGCAACTCCAAGGATGTTTTTTGTTGTCTGTTTCATATTACTTTCTATTTTCTTTAATTGTTAATATTCAAATCTCATTTAACATTCTGACGTTAAAATAACGACAAAAATCGTTCTGTTATTCCGCTTGTCACTCTTTTTTGTTCTCTTTTAACAGTGAATATTTGGGACTTAACAGCGGTTAACGGCAGAGGCTGACAAATTAGCATTTATGCACGATTACTGTCTGTTAAAAGACTGACAGATAGACAAAACAAAAACGCACCATCCGTTTGCCTGTAACGGATGATGCGTTGAGGTTCAACAGATGATGCGTTTCACCTCAACACATCATCTGTTTTCAAGCTGTATGCCATACCTTAATAATTAAGGTAATCGATGTCCATATGGTAACTCCATTGCTGAAAATAAAGGTTTCCACCTTCCCACTCTACCTCGCCGCGCTGGAAATCTACGGTTTCGCTACGCGGATACTTCTTTTCGGGCACTAACGGCATGCCGTAATCGGTATTTACAATCATGCGCCAGGAGTCGATACCACCCAGGAAGAAATACTCTTCATCGGCATTGCGGGCAAAAGCCGGGATTCCGAACGATTGGTCTACAGGCACCCACCCAACACCTTCAAAATATACTTCCGCCCAATCGTGCAGATTCCAAGCACGGGGATGCATCATGAACCCGCTCTGAAAATGTGCGGGAATGCCGCTGATGCGGCATAAGGTTATGAATAAAAGGCTGACCTGACCGCAATCGCCGTGACGGTTGTCCAATACATATTCCGGAATATTCTCAATCGTGGAATACTCGCGGGCAGATGCCCAGGGGAAGTGATCGTTAATCCAACGGAAGATGCGCTTCGCCTTTAAATAAGGATTGGTTTCACCTGCTGTCAACTTGGCAGCCAACTCACGCAGCCGCGGAGAGAAGACGATGTGTTTCTCCCGCTCGGCGGTATACTCTTTATAAAGAGCGGTAGTCGTATCATAAGGCAGAACATCTTCCGCGCGCAGATTATGCCACTCTCCGCAGGATGTATACTCAAATGTTTCGGAGAACACGGTAGGCTCTCCCTGTACCGCACGCTTTTCCATATAGAGCGTGCTATGCCGGCACTCTTGCGGAGAAAGGACATACTCCGGCTCACTGGCAGAGATGAACTTCACATCCCGCTGCCGGGCCTGGTCGGTACGGGGATAAGGCAACCAGCAGCGAACCAGCTTTCCGGCAGGAACGGCATTGGTGTCTACCGTCAGCGTATAAGTGACACGCATCCGCTTGGGAGCGACTATCGCCTTGTTTTCTTTCTTCACGGCGGTAATCACTTCGGGCAGATTCTCTTTGTTCACCTTCTCACTTCCGCTTAGAGCAGTGCCCTCTTTGGCTATCTTTATATCATAGCAGGCAGAATCCACACGAAACAGATTAGGACCGGCATTACGGAAATAGCGTTTTTCACCATCCAGAACCATGCACTCCAAAGCATTGGATGCTTCCCACTGCCGCATCTGTTCGTCCGTTACATCAGGAATATACTTTCTGATATAGTCCTTGACCTGAGATTCCGTCAAACAAAAATCCGTAAGCAGACGCCGGTGCAAATCATCATCCCAACTGTATGGCCTGTTCTCCGGCTTCGTGCTGCAAGCAGAAACAAAAACAAACAAAAAGACAATATATAGCAGATTCTTCATGGATTATATAAGTAAATCAGTTTATATCAGGAGCACCTGTCACCGTATGATTTCCGTACTTTTATATCTTCACGACTCCAATACCCGGCAAGTCCGGCAGTGTAATCTTTCCCTTTACAACTTCCATTCCCTTGAAACGGTCGTTGGCTATCAGCAAACTGCCGTCCAAATCGGCAAAATCAACTGCCGGAGAGAATTGTGCAGCCGCAGAAATGGCACACGAAGTTTCGGTCATGCACCCCACCATTACTTTCATGCCCAAAGCACGCGCCAGTGTCACCATCTTCCATGCCTCACGCATACCGGTACATTTCATCAGCTTGATATTGATGCCGGTAAAAGCATCTTTCAGCCCTACTATATCCTTTAAGCGTTGGACGGATTCATCTGCAAATACCGGCAACGGACTTTGCCCGGTTACCCACGCAATATCATCCAACTGCTCTTTAGGCATGGGCTGCTCTATCATCACAATGCCTTTCTCTTTCAGCCAGTGAATCATATCAAGCGCATAATGTTTGTCTTTCCAGCCCTGATTGGCGTCAATGGCGATAGGCAGGTCGGTTACCGAACGGATGGTCTCGATCATCTCCTTATCGTTGTCGCGCCCCAGCTTCACTTTCAGGATATTGAACTGCCCGGCACACTCTTTAGTCTTTTCACGCACCACATCGGGCGTATCAATACCGATGGTAAAGGTGGTAGAAGGCGCTTTCTCCTTATCCAATCCCCAGATTTTATACCAGGGGGCCTGCAACAATTTACCCACCAAATCGTGCAAGGCAATATCCACCGCAGTCTTGGCCGCCGAATCTCCTGCAGAGAGACTGTCTATATAACTCAGGATATCTTCCAGCCGGAAAGGGTCGGAGAACTGCCCGATAACATCCTGCACTTTCTTCAAGAAAGCCAGTACGCTGTCCATCGTGCCCAATTCGTGCTGCAGGTAGGGCGGCATGGAAGCTTCGCCATAACCGATGATGCCGTCATACTCTATTTCGACCTGCACATCGGGAGTGGTGGTGCGCGAATAAGCAGCCACCGTAAACACATGACGCAACCTCAGTTCATACGAAAAGAAACGCAGCTTCATTTTAGGCGTAACGCCACTCTTATTGATATTGAACAAAGCAGGCGCCGCACCCTCACCTGCCAATACGCTATTGATAGCCATACCCGAACCTAAGGCGGCAAAGGCGGCGGTCTTTAAAAAGTCTCTTCTGTTTTGCATGTCATTTATAGTATTCATTGGTTTCCGTTGTGTTTAATCCCTCTTCCTTATTTATATAAGGTAATACGCGCGTAGCGAACAGCAATCGTCCGAGATTGTACTCATCGAACAATTCATCTGCCGGGTCGAAACTGCTGATATGCACATCGCCCTGCGAATGGATGAAACGCTTGCCGCCAATATACATACCCACGTGTACGACCCGTTCTTTACGTTCCGGAGTTGCCTTGCGGCCGAAGAATATCAAATCGCCCGGTTGCAGGTTGGAGAAATCGGCTGCAATGTCTATATGCTCGCCCACATAAGCCTGCTGGGAAGCATCACGTGGTATAATGATGTCGTGCATAAAAAGTATGGTACGCATGAATCCGCTGCAATCCACACCTTTCGATGAAGTTCCCGCCCAAAGATAAGGTATTCCCATCATGGTGTGTGCCGTACGGATAATGCCGGCGGCATCCTGCTGCAAGCCGGAACGCCATTTCTTCTCGGGCATGGCTATGGATTTGGAGATGTATCCCCGGCGACCGTCGGGATAGGTCACCTTGTAGAAAGCTCCCTTGCTCCCTTCCCACTTCAAACGGTTGCCGGCCACAACGTCCGAAACCGTTTGTGAAGTTTGGTTCGGTTCGGAATAGACAAAACCGTAATGAGCGGTCACAACGATCTTTTCCGCCTTGTTCCACGCAGCCATTTCTTCTTCGGTCACCGGATGTACACCCACACGATGCACCCAGGCGATATAATTGTCTGGAGTCTGGATACGCACCCAGCCATCGCGCTGCAATACGCGCACTGGCATCCCCATCAGACTCTGTGTCATCATTTCCGATGAGAAATCCGGGGCGACACGCATATTTGCCACAGACACATTGATAATACCGCAGGTTTTGCCTTCCAGCCCCTTCACATCGGGAAGCAGTTCAAGACAGTCCATCACGGCATAGCCTTTTCTTGCCAGTTCCTTCAACAATGCGTTTTTCGCTTCTGCCGAAGTAGTGACGCCACGCAGCATCACATTCTTATCGGAAAAAGAATAATCTACATCCAGCAATGCCACACGCCTGTCCGGTGCAAACTGTTTTTTCAAACTGTCGGTGAGTTGTGCCACCTCTACCGGTATATTACGGTCTCCGGCTTCCGAAGCGACAGCAAAAAGAGTTATAAAGAGAAATACTGCAAAGAATGAGGCAAACTTTTTCATGGACTATACGCATTTGGGAATTATTAATGTTAGCAAAGCTAACAATTTATTCTAAAAGAGATACATATTTTCAGTGTTTTTAAGAAATTACACAAATAAAACACCGATAACGAACAAATCACCGGTCACCTGACGTCAATCACTAAAAAATTCCTATCTTTGCACCCCAAAGCAGTTGGTCGGTCTGTCGCTTGCGCCTCGTGCGCATGAGGAAAGTCCGGGCAACACAGAGCATCCTACTTCCTAACAGAAAGCTGTCCGCGAGGGTAGAGTAACGTAGAAGAAAATAACCGCCATGCCTTCCGGGGTTGTGGTAAGGGTGAGAAGGTGGGGTAAGAGCCCACCGGCCTTGTGGCGACACAAGGGCCGTACGTCTTAGGAGTTGTAAGGTCATGTAAACCGACGTTATGAGAGTTGCTCGCTCCATGTCGGAGGGTAGACCGCTAAAGCCTGTATGGCAACATACGGCTCAGATAAATGACAGACGCCTTGATTTAATTGCTGAATCAGGGAACAGAACCCGGCTTACAGACCGACTGCTTTTTTAAATTAAAAATTAAAAATTGAGAATTAAGAAATAAAGTCCTTTCGGCATACTATCGTTTTTCAATTCTCGATTCTCATTTTTCAATTTAGCATGAACAAGCGCATTGCCACCCTTTGGAAATTCCTGACATACGACATCTGGCGTATTACAGAAGACGAAGTCACTAAAACGACTTTCTCCTTATATAATATTATCAAGACCATTTATCTCTGCATCAACCGCTTTACCAAAGACAGGCTTGTAAACAAGGCATCGGCATTGACATATAGCACTTTATTGGCTATTGTACCTATCCTGGCCATTGTGTTTGCCATTGCACGCGGGTTCGGCTTCGACAATCTGATGGAGAGCCAAATCGTTCAGGGCTTCGGCGGCCCGTCGGAAACAACGGAAGTTATCTTCCAATTCGTCAACTCCTATCTATCGCAAACCAAAAACGGCATATTCATCGGCGTGGGCCTGATCATGTTATTGTGGACGGTGCTCAACCTGATTAACAACATGGAGATTACCTTTAACCGCATCTGGCAGGTAAAAAAAGCAAGAAGCATGTACCGTAAAATCACAGATTACTTCTCCATGCTCCTGCTGATACCCCTTCTGCTGGTAGTTTCGGGCGGTCTTTCCATATTTATGAGCACCATGCTGAAGAATGTGACAGACTTCACCCTGCTCGCTCCCATCGGCAAATTCCTAATCCGCCTCATACCTTTTGTGCTGACATGGGTGATGTTCACGGCACTGTATGTTTTCATGCCCAATACAAAGGTGAAACTCAAGCATGCGCTGATTTCGGGCATTCTGGCAGGTACGGCACACCAGGCGTTCCAGTTCCTTTATATCAGCAGTCAGTTGTGGGTATCCCGTTACAACGCCATTTACGGTAGTTTTGCGGCACTTCCCATGTTCCTGCTGTGGTTGCAGATATCGTGGACCATCTGCCTTTTCGGAGCGGAACTGACGTATGCCGGACAAAACATCCGGAACTTCAGTTTCGATAAGGATGCACGCAACATCAGCCGCCGTTACCGCGACTTCATCTCCATCCTCATCATGTCGTTCGTAGCCAAACGTTTTGAAAAGAACGAACCGCCCTATACTGCCGAAGACATATCCGAGGAGTGCCAGATACCCATACGCCTGACCAACCAGACTCTTTATGAATTGCAGGAAATCAACCTTTTGCACGAAGTGGTGACCGATGCCAAAAGCCAGGACATCGCCTACCAGCCTTCCATGGACATCAGCAAGCTGAACGTTGCTCTCCTGCTGGACAAGCTGGACACCCACGGTTCCGAGGACTTCAAGATAGACAAGGACAAAGAATTCCACGGGCAATGGGAAACACTGATGAAAGCACGGGAAGAGTACTACAAGAGTGCAAGCCAAGTGCTGCTGAAAGACCTGTAACGGTAGCTTTAATAATGGTTATATGAAACAACCTTGTCCTTGGATTTCCTGGACTTCTTCCGTTTGTCTTTTGCCGGATAACCTATCGTGATATCGAGCAACAGACGTTTATTGGCAGGAATGCCGGTAAGCTTCTTAATCTCCTTTTCATCGAACCAGCCCAGGATGCACGAACCCAGCCCCTCGCTTTCGGCAGCCAGCGTAATATGAGCGGTGGCAATGCCGATATCTATCAGAGGGAAATACTTGTCCTTAATCTTGGCGCCCAAGAAAGAAGTGATATTCATGGATTCTTCCACCACCAGAATATGTACCGGAGCATCTTTGGCAAACTTATTCATCCCCAATCCGGCAGTGGCCTTACCCACTTTTACAGCAAGTTCCGGATCGGTGATCACCACAAAACGCCACGGCTGGGCATTGCATGCCGAAGGCGACAGCCGGGCAGCTTCCAAAATACGTTCCAACTTCTCCGGCTCTACCGCACGGGACATATCATAAGCACGGTCGCTTTGACGTGAAGCGGCCAATTGCAAAAAATCATTCATAATAAGATATGAGTTATGAATTATAAATTATGAGTTATAACTCTATTTATACTGTATCATTCTACTGATATATTTACCGATAATATCGAATTCGAGATTCACTACGCTACCCACCTTGAAAGCGTGGAAATTGGTATGCTCGAAGGTATAAGGGATAATGGCTACCTGAAAGGTATCATCCGTAGGATTGCACACGGTCAGGCTGACACCGTTTACGGTTACCGAGCCTTTATCCACGGTGATATAACCGCGCTTCGCCATTTCCTTATCAAAGGCATACCGGAACGTAAAGTAATAGCTGCCCTCGGCATCCTTTATGTCCACACAGGTTGCCGTTTGGTCTACGTGTCCCTGTACGATGTGTCCGTCCAAGCGGCCGTTCATCATCATGCTGCGCTCCACGTTCACTTCATCGCCTACTTTCAACAAGCCGAGATTGGAACGGTCCAGAGTCTCTTTCATCGCCGTCACCGTATAAGTATCATCCGTCATGCTGACAACCGTAAGGCATACGCCATTATGAGATACGCTCTGGTCTATTTTTAATTCATTTACGAACGAACACTTGAAAGTAAAGTGCACGTTTTCTTGGTCTCTGACCATAGCCACCAGTGTGGCACATTCTTCTACTATTCCGGAAAACATAAGCTTGTTACAATTTAAATTTAGATATTACCCGCATTGCGGATGCGACAAAGATACAAAAAGGGTCTCATATAGAAATGAAAAAAAGGAAGCTTTTCACAAAGCCTCCTTTTTCAGTTTTCAATAGGTATTAGTTTTTTTTAAGGTAAAAAGATTGTTTTCAGGATAACGTTGCAAAGATAGCCGCTTTTCAAGATACCAACCAAATTAAAAAACATGTCTTATAACATCTTTTCTGTAATTCTTTTGATTTTATTATCATTTCAAAGCAAATTTCTACATCTGCAATCGTTTTCAATGGGCAAATATAGGGCTATTTTCCATTAAACACTAAAAATATCCTAAAAAGTTGACTATTTCTTATCGTCTGTATAGTGTTCGTCCGTACGTCCGCTATGTTTCAGCACCTTTGCATCGATAAAAAACACTATTTCCTCGGCGATATTCGTAATATGATCGCCGGAACGTTCCAGCTTACGGAAAACACTAACCAGATTCAGACAAGAGAGTGCGCTTTCGGGATGCTTGCCGATATAATCTGCCAGAACAGCAGTGGCATTTGCATTAATTTCATCCAGCAGGTTATCTTTGGCGAATACCGCGGTTGCCAGTTCCTGACTTTCTTCCTGAAGAGCTCTTTTGGCAAGTTCAAGCATAGCCGAAACTTGATTTATCATCTCTTCCAGGCGCAGTTCCTTCACCAGTCCGCTTGCCAGAATCGGTTCCTTGCAATTCAACGCAAAGCGGGCTATGCCTTCGGCGAAATCGCCCAAACGCTCCAGGTTTGTATTGATTTTGAGCATGGCAAGCACAAAACGCAAGTCGATAGCAACCGGATTATAGAGGGCGATGATGTCTTCTATATCACTGTCTATCTTGAGTTCGAAGGCATTGACACGACGTTCGCGCACCAATACCTGCTGTGCCAGCTCGCGATCCAAAGTCAGTACGGCTTCTCCGGCACGGCCGAGCTGGTTATACACTAAAGTCCACATTTCGTCTATTTCTTTTTTCAGCAAGACGAGCTCTGATTCGATAAACTGCACCATAATGTTTTTCTATTTCAAAATTATCAATTGCCTAATCATATCACTTGTTCCAACGCATGAAACTGTCCGTACCAAGGCATGGTATCGCCCGTACCACGGCATGAAACTCACTGTACCAAAGGGTGGTAGTGTCTGTACCAACGCGTGGTACGAGAAGTACCATGCCGTGAAATGCCCCGTACCGGTACGTGGTATTTTTTTCATATTGCCTACGTTTTTCCGCGTACAAAGAAACAAAGGAAATATTAAGGCAGTATGACTATCGTTTGAAGGAAATGTTTCAAACATGTTACAAAACCGTTACAATACACACAAACCCGCCGTGTGTAACAAGTATGTAACATGCGTTGCTTTAATTCGCATGCAAAAAACTCCGGCTTTCACAAGCCGGAGTCTACGGTTCGTGTCTGCCGCTTTCCGGACAGGAAATCACTAAAAAAGAGCGGATATATTCCCGTGAAATAACGATATACGAAAAAATAGTCGTATTTTTGCGCCACTATACGAATAACAATAGCATTATGGCAGAAATAAAAAGCGAAGAAACAAGCGAAAAGAAGAGCCTGAACTTCATAGAACAAATAGTAGAGAACGACTTGAAAGAGGGTAAAAACGATGGAAAGGTACAGACACGTTTCCCGCCGGAACCTAACGGTTATCTTCACATCGGACATGCCAAGGCCATTTGCCTGGACTTCGGCATTGCCGCCGCACATGGCGGGGTCTGCAACCTGCGTTTCGATGACACCAACCCCACCAAAGAAGATGTGGAATATGTGGAAGCCATCAAGGAAGATATTCAATGGCTGGGTTACCAGTGGGGCAACGAATACTATGCCTCCGACTACTTCCAGCAGTTATGGGACTTCGCCATCCGCCTCATCAAAGAAGGCAAAGCATATATCGACGAGCAGACATCCGAGCAGATTGCCGCTCAAAAAGGCACTCCTACCCAACCCGGTGTGGAAAGCCCTTACCGTAACCGTCCCATCGAGGAAACACTCGAACTGTTCCAAAAGATGAATACCGGCGAGATAGAGGAAGGCGCCATGGTGCTCCGTGCCAAAATTGACATGGCAAGTCCCAACATGCACTTCCGCGACCCGATTATCTATCGCGTGGTGAAACATCCGCACCACCGTACGGGTACTACCTGGAAAGCTTACCCGATGTACGACTTCGCTCACGGACAAAGCGACTACTTCGAAGGTGTAACCCACTCCTTGTGTACACTGGAATTCGTTCCCCACCGTCCGTTGTACGACCTCTTTGTAGATTGGGTAAAAGAAGGAAAGGACCTGAACGACCACCGTCCTCACCAGTACGAATTCAACAAGCTCAACCTGAGCTATACGCTCATGAGCAAGCGCAACCTGCTGACTTTGGTGAAAGAAGGCCTTGTCAACGGCTGGGACGACCCCCGTATGCCGACTATCTGCGGTTTCCGCCGTCGCGGCTATTCACCCGAGTCCATTCATAAGTTCATCGATAAAATCGGTTATACCACTTACGATGCCCTCAATGAATTTGCCTTGCTGGAGAGCGCCGTACGCGAAGACTTGAACGCACGCGCCACCCGCATATCCGCAGTATTGAATCCGGTGAAGCTTGTCATCACCAATTATCCGGAAGGACAGGTTGAGGAAATGGAAGCCGTCAACAACCCGGAACGTCCGGAAGAGGGCAGCCACAACATCGAATTCAGCCGCGAACTGTGGATAGAACGCGACGATTTCATGGAAGATGCTCCGAAGAAATATTTCCGCATGACTCCCGGACAGGAAGTTCGCCTGAAAAGCGCGTACATCGTGAAGTGTACCGGCTGCAAGAAGAACGATGCAGGAGAAATCACAGAAGTATACTGCGAATACGACCCCGACAGCAAAAGCGGCATGCCCGGCGCTAACCGCAAAGTAAAAGGCACGATTCACTGGGTGAGCTGCGCACACTGCCTGCAAGCCGAAGTCCGCCTTTACGACCGGTTGTGGAAAGTGGAAAATCCGCGCGACGAACTGGCAGCCATCCGCGAAGAAAAGAATTGCGATGCGCTGACCGCCATGAAGGAAATGATAAATCCGGATTCTCTGAACGTATTGCCATGCTGCTATATCGAGAAATTTGCCGCCGGTATGAAGCCCCTCTCTTACCTGCAGTTCCAGCGCATCGGTTATTTCAATGTAGACCGCGACTCTACACCGGAGAAAATGGTGTTCAACCGTACCGTAGGCTTGAAAGATACTTGGGGGAAAATCAACAAATAATATAACATTGATGAGTAAAAAGAACCTGTTGTCCGGAAGAGACAAGGAATTGCAAGAACTTGCAGAACAATACGAAGCAGCGAAAGCTGAGAACAAACCTATCTATCTGGATGCAGACGATTTAGCCGACCTTGCCGACTGGTATGCCATGCACAGAAAAAACAGCCAGGCTACCGAAGTCGTAGAATACGGGCTGAGCTTACACCCCGGCAGTACGCCTCTGTTGGTAGAGCAGGCTTATCTCTTCATGGACGCCCGGGAAAGGGATAAGGCCAAACAAGTGATAGAGGAAATAACCGAAGATTATTCCTCGGAAGTAAAAGTACTTAAAGCCAATATTCTCTTAGGCGAAGGCAAAATAGATGAAGCGGAACAACTCCTTGACTCCATAGAAGACAAAGAGGACTTGGCCAACATCGTGGACGTATCCTATATGTATATTGATATGGGGTATCCCGATAAGGCTGTACCATGGCTGACAAGGGGATTGGAAAAATATGCCGAGGAAGAAGAGTATCTGGCCGTAACAGCCGACTGTTTCCTGGCACAAGGTCTGAAGGATAAAGCCGAAATGTTCTATAACAAGCTGATAGACAAGAATCCTTATTCAGCCCCTTATTGGTTCGGACTGGCACGTTGCTATTTCGAACAGCAACTGTTTGACAAAGCCATTGAGGCGTGCGACTATGCAATCGTGTCAGATGAAGAATTTGCCGATGCCTATATGATGAAAGGACATGCTTTCTATCAACTTGGAAATGAAGAAAGCGCGCTTGAGAATTATACCCTGGCAGAAAAATATAAAGCCGTCAGCCCCAATTTCCTCCATATGTTCATCGGATTCAATGAAATATCCAAAGGACACTGGGAAGAAGGGTACCGGCATCTTGAATTGGTCATACACAGTAAAGATACCGACTCAACGATGTTGCCGTCTTTATATGCGCATGTAGCGATTTGCCTCTATAACTTAGGCGAAAAGCGTCAGGCCGACCTGTTTTTCAAGAAAGCCCATGAGATAGGCCCGAAAGATGCAGAACCCTATCTGATTGAGGGAGGTATGTATATGGAAAAAGGAGATTTCGACAAGGCTGTAAAGAAATGGGCTTTGGCTTTAGAGTGTGCCCCGTGTGCCGATACTTGGAATGAAATCGGCATGAGCAGCATGGAAACGGGCCATATACAATATGCCCAAACGGCTTTTGAGCAGGTTAAGAAACTGGAGCCCGACTTCGAGAATATCAACGAGAAGCTGACCGCCCTTTATCTGTTACTCGACGACATGGAGAACTTCCTAAAGTACAACCAGCTTTGCGCACACCCGTTTCAGGCAAAAGACCTGGAAAACATGCTGGATTTGCTGGATTGTAAAAACCGGGATGAAATGATAAAAAGAGTGAAAGAGATATTTGGCGGAGCAGGTTTATTTTAAAGACATAAACAAATTATTAATCACAAGTATTATATATGGAATCATCTGCAGAACTTATCAAATGGGTTTTAGAAAATCTGAATTATTGGGTAGTTACCATCTTCATGACTATCGAAAGTTCATTTATCCCATTTCCATCGGAAGTTATAGTGCCGCCGGCTGCATGGAAAGCGATGACCGATGACAGTATGAATATCTTCCTTGTCGTTATTTTCGCAACTATCGGCGCAGATCTCGGCGCACTCATAAACTACTATCTTGCACGTTGGCTGGGTCGTCCTATTGTCTATAAATTTGCCAACAGCCGTTTCGGGCATATGTGCCTGATTGACGAAGCGAAAGTACGCCATGCCGAAGAGTACTTCAGGAAGCATGGCGCCGCATCCACATTCTTCGGACGTCTTATCCCCGCAGTACGGCAGCTTATCAGTATTCCGGCCGGACTCGCCGGCATGAAATTAGGCTCGTTCCTGCTTTACACAACGCTCGGTGCGGGAATCTGGAACACGATACTGGCGCTGCTCGGCTATTTTATATACCGGTTCACAGACATCAAGACAACCAACGATGTCTATATATTGGCTACGGAATACAGCCACGAAATCGGTTATATCATTCTGGCAGTTGCGGTATTTGTTGTAGGTTTCCTGATTTATAAAGGGATAAAACAGAAAAAATAAGAATAAAAAAACGGTGGATAAAGACAGCCCTTCTTCATCCACCGTTTTTTTTATTGTATAGTTAAGTCCCAAGAGGTTATTTCCTAACTGCCGCAATCGCCTTTTCATAGTCCGGCTCTTGCGTAATCTCCGGTACGAGTTCCGTATAGGCAATCTTTCCATCTTTACCGACAACAATCACCGCCCGCGCCAGCAAACCGCTTAACGGTCCGTCTGCCATACGCACGCCATAGTTTTCATCAAAATCCGAGCAACGGAAATCGGACAAGGGAATTACGTTCTCAATTCCTTCCGTCGTACAAAAACGGGCATGTGCAAAAGGCAGGTCCTTTGAAACAGCCAATACCACCGTATCCGGCAAACCGGCAGCCAATTCATTGAATTTGCGTACGGAAGCAGCACATACGCCGGTATCCAGACTCGGAAAAATATTAAGAATTACATTCTTCCCGTTCAGTTCTTTCAAAGAGAAAGAAGATAAATCCGTCTTTACCAACTCGAAATCAGGAGCGACTGCTCCCACTTTTATAAACTCACCGATAACTTTTACCGGTTGTCCCTTAAATTTTGTTGTAGCCATAATTTTATCAATTTATACAATAGAGAAACAAACGGGATGCTGAAAAAGTTCAATAAAACTTTTCATACCACAGATTGTTATTCCCCCAACGAACTTATAATAATCACTTTTAAATTAAGATTTACATGAAAACAATTTTTGATGAGCTGAAACAGGAAGTAAAAAACTGGTGGGTTTCACTTATTCTCGGCATCCTGTATGTAGCCGTAGCTCTGGGGCTAATGTTCTTCCCTTTTAACGGATATGCCGCATTGAGTATTTTATTCAGCATCTCGATGCTGGTCAGCGGTTTGCTGGAAATTGCCTTTGCTGTAAGCAACCGCCAAAGGGTATCCAGCTGGGGATGGTATCTGGCAGGAGGAGTCATTGATATGATTTTGGGGCTCTACCTGGTGACTTATCCTGTGCTGAGCATGGAAGTCATTCCGTTTATCATCGCCTTCTGGCTGATGTTCCGGGGATTTTCCTCGGTAGGCTATGCAATGGACTTAAAGAGGTACGGGACAAAAGAGTGGGGCTGGTATACTGCATTCGGCATTCTTGCCATCGTATGCTCGCTTATTATCCTGTGGCAACCGACGGTCGGAGCTATCTACGCCGTTTATATGATTTCGTTTGCATTCCTTATCATAGGATTCTTCCGTATCATGCTCTCTTTCGAACTGAAGAATCTGCACAAACGAAGTTTCCGGAACTCTTAATTCGCCACAGATTACACAGATATGTACAGATTAGATATTCTTGAGTAAGCCTCGGACGCTTAAAATCCGTCTGTAATAATCGGCATAATCCGCAGTGAATCACAGCACATCCCGGTTAGAGACTTCCGGTTTATCTTTTATGATGCAGAAAACGGAACATGGTTGTTCTGGACACTCCCATCCGCCGGGCGAGTTCAGAGCAGGATGTTCCTTTCTTCTGCTCTTTAAGCAATTGTTTCTTGTTCTCCGTAAGTATCTTCATCTTAGGCATATCCCCCTTTTTACGCCCCAGGTGCTTTCCTTCCTGCTTTCTACGGGCCAGCGCCTCTTTAGTACGCATTGAAATCAGATTACGCTCTATCTCGGCCATCAGCCCGAATGCAAACCCCAGCACTTTGCTGTTAATGTCATTCTGAAAAACGTATCCCTCTTTGGTGCTGTACAATATCACCCCCTTTTTTATACACGAATTGAGAATAGTCATAATCTCAAGCAGCGTACGGCTGAGCCGTGATATTTCCGTAACAATCAAAGAATCGCCTGGACGCATCTTATCCAACACCCCCGACAACTTACGTTCTTTACTGCTGACGCTTCCGCTGACCGTTTCCGTATACCACTTGTCAATGCTCATCCCGTTCCTTTCTGCGAAGCGTACAATTTCCTCTCGCTGGTTTTCCAAAAACTGTTTTTCTGTACTTACTCTTAAATAAGCTACTACTGCCATAAATCTTGTTGTTGTTTTATTGGTTTAACGCCGCCAAAGAACGGTTATTCCAATAAAATAGCCAACCGGTCCGTCATATCCTTTGCCAACCGTTTTCAAAATACGGGTTTGTTCCCAAACAGACGCCAAACAGATAAAAAGTTTTGCATTAACATAATCTTCTTCCGGCTATATCAAACTTTTTTCCCCTTTTTCGTTTATCTTTGTACATCCTTTCATGATAAAAAAGGAAAGGGTTTCTTCAGCAAGCCGCAAAAGGCAGGAAGAGGAAACAATCATTTACTAATTAAAATACTAACTAAAATCAGAAGATTATGGCAATGCATACATGGTTTGAGTGTAAAATCCGTTATGAAAAAACAATGGAAAACGGAATGAACAAAAAAGTTACCGAACCTTATCTGGTAGATGCACTCAGTTTTACGGAAGCGGAAGCACGTATCATCGAAGAGATGACACCGTTTATTTCAGGAGAATTCACGGTATCGGACATTAAACGTGCCAACTACAGCGAACTGTTTCCATGCGAAGAGGAAGCTGCCGACCGTTGGTTCAAATGCAAGCTGGTTTTCATCACATTGGATGAGAAAAGCGGTGCTGAGAAAAAAACGTCTACCCAGGTATTGGTGCAGGCAGCCGACTTGCGTGATGCGGTAAAGAAGCTGGATGAGGGTATGAAAGGCACAATGGCCGACTACCAAATTGCATCGGTAGCGGAAACCGCCATCATGGATGTATATCCGTACAGCGCAGAACCGGATGACAAGCCGGAAGTATAAGAACCTGAAAATTTCATTTCACAGATTATCATATATACGATGAGTATTGCAGAAAACATAAAACAAGTACTGAGCGAACTACCTGATGGGGTGCGGCTGGTAGCTGTTTCCAAATTTCACCCCAACGAGGCCATAGAGGAAGCTTATAGCGCAGGGCAGCGTGTGTTCGGAGAAAGCAAGGTGCAGGAAATGACTGCCAAATACGAGAGCCTTCCAAAAGATATCGAATGGCATTTCATCGGACATCTGCAAACGAATAAAATCAAATATATCGTACCCTATGTTACTCTGATTCATGGAGTGGATTCCTACAAACTCCTTACCGAAATCGACAGGCAGGCAGCCAAGGCCGGACGAACTGTAAACTGCCTGCTTCAACTGCACATAGCACAAGAAGAGACCAAATTCGGTTTCAGCTTCGACGAATGCCGGGAGATGCTTGCAGGCGATGAATGGAAAAAGCTCGGCAATGTCCGGATATGCGGACTTATGGGCATGGCTACGAATACGGACAATATCGAACAAATCAAAGCTGAATTCCGTTCATTAAACAATTTCTTCCAAGAGGCTAAAGCCACCTGGTTTTCCAATGCAGAGTGGTTTCGGGAGCTGTCAATGGGAATGTCCCATGATTACCATGAGGCCATTGCCGCCGGCAGTACCCTGGTACGTGTAGGAAGTAAAATATTTGGAGAAAGAATATATTAATACCTAATAACTGTTATTATGGCAACATTAGAAACCACCTTTGCAGGGTTAAAACTTAAAAACCCGATTATTATCAGCAGTTCCGGACTTACCGACAGTGCCGCCAAGAACCAAAAGCTTTACGAAGCCGGAGCAGGAGCCATTGTACTCAAGTCTCTTTTTGAGGAACAAATTATGATGGAAGCCGATTGGCTTGGAGATCCCAATATGTATCCGGAAGGAAGCGATTACCTGGTAGGATACATACGCGAACATAAACTGGGCGAATATTTGAATCTGATTAAAGAAACCAAGAAAGTCTGTGACATTCCTGTCATTGCCAGCATTAACTGCTATCAGGATGCAGACTGGATTGAGTTTGCCAGAAAGATAGAAGAGGCAGGAGCAGATGCTTTGGAAGTCAATATCCTTGCTTTGCAAACCGACATACAATATGCTTACGGTTCTTTTGAACAACGTCATATCGACATCTTGAGCCATATCAGGAAAACAGTCAATATTCCTGTTATCATGAAATTGGGAGACAACCTCACCAATCCGATAGCACTCATCGACCAGCTCTATGCCAATGGTGCGGCGGCAGTAGTAATGTTCAACCGGTTCTACCAGCCGGATATTGATATTGAAAAAATGGCTCAAAGTGCCGGAAGCGTCTTCAGCACAGATGCCGATTTATCCAAATCCTTACGTTGGATAGGTATCGCCTCTGCGGCTGTGAGCAAGCTGGACTATGCGGCATCCGGCGGCATACATGCTCCCGAAGGAGTAGTAAAAGCTATCTTGGCGGGCGCTTCGGCAGTAGAGATATGCAGCGCACTCTATCAGAATTCTTACGCCATCATCGAAGAGTATGTCCGCTTCCTGAACGCATGGATGGAACGCAAAGGGATGGAGAACATCAGCCAGTTCAAAGGCATGCTGAATGTAAGCGACCTGAACGGTATAAACACTTTCGAACGTACCCAGTTCCTGAAATACTTCTCGGCACGCAAATAATAAAAATATGGTATACTAATAAAAACGGATGGTGCTTACCAGTGGGGCATCATCCGTTTTTTTATGTCACATTCTTCGCCTTCACCAGGAAAGGCAAAGCAGCAGATATTACATTAAATTACTTGCCAGTTCGCTCAGCTGGCTACGCTCTCCCTTCACCAGATTGACATGGGCAAACAGGTTCTGGTCTCTCATGCGGTCTATCATATAGACAAGCCCGTTGGACTGGCTGTCCAGATACGGCTGGTCAATCTGTTGGATATCGCCCGTGAATACCATCTTCGTCCCTTCGCCGGCACGTGTTATAATGGTTTTTATTTCGTGAGGAGTAAGGTTCTGCGCTTCGTCGATGATACAGTAGGTCTCGCTCAGGCTGCGCCCGCGGATAAAGGCGAGGGCTTCAATGACAAGCTGGTCGCTTTTCTGCATATCTTCCAACCTTTTCACTTCACTTGAGTTAGATGCGAACTGATGCTTGATTACATTCAGGTTATCAAACAGCGGCTGCATATACGGAGCTACCTTCTCATTGGCATCACCCGGCAAGAAACCTATATCTTTATTGGACAATGCAACGATAGGACGCGCCAGCAGGATTTGCTTATAGTCCGTCAGCTTGCCCAAAGCGGCTGCCAGTGCCAACAGGGTCTTACCCGTTCCTGCCTTGCCGGTGAGGGCCACCAGCTTGATGTTCGGGTCATTCAATACCTCGAAAGCAAAACTCTGTTCGGCATTACGCGGTTCGATGCCGTAATTCTTTGTCTTATTGACACGGCAAACGGAATGGGTAAAAGGATTGTAGCGGGCAAGCACGCTGCTGCGGTCGCTCTTCAGGATAAAACATTCGTTGGGGTGAATAACATCCTTGAAGTCGAATTCGCTGATGTCCAATCCTTCCTTAGAGGAATAGATGCGGTCTATCAGAGTCGGGTCAACCCCTTCGAACACTTCGTTCGACTTTTCAAATATATCCACGTTAATGACCTTGTCGTTGATATAGTCCTCGCACAGCAGACCGATAGAGCGCGCTTTCATACGAAGGTTGACATCCTTGGTGACAAGAATGGATTTCATATTCGGCTTCTTCACGGTCAGCCAGTCAACGACAGAAAGTATCTGATGGTCGGGAATACGTTCCGGGAAAGAATCGTGCACGCGGGGCGAATCTACCGAACCCGCCACCACGAACAGGCGTCCCAGACCTTCGCCCAGCGGAGCACCTTTGGTAAAAAGGTTATCATCGGTAATCAAGTCGAGCTCACGGACAAACTCACGGGCATTGAAATTTATCTGCTCGTTGCCCTTCTTGAATTTATCGAGTTCTTCAAGCACTACAATGGGAAGATAAATATCGTTCTCTTGAAAATTCTTCAAACAGTTATAATCGTGAAGGATAACATTGGTATCAATCACAAAGTTTTTCTTAGCTCCCATACTCTTTAGATTTAAATAGTTTATACCTCGACAATATAAAATAAAGCAAGCATACACACTTAAATAAAATTGCCTTATCTTTGCCGTTCCTAAAGATAACACTTTAATAAGGAGAAAGGATTGCTTTCCCGTTAATTTTTATAAAAGATGGACTATCAGAACACTTTAACTTACTTATATAACAGCGTACCCATGTTCCAGCAAGTGGGCGGCTCGGCATACAAAGAAGGTTTGGAAAACACGCGCATATTAGACGAACATTTCGGACACCCCCACCGTTCGTTCCGCACAATCCACGTGGCAGGAACCAATGGCAAAGGCTCCTGTTCCCATACATTGGCTGCCATATTGCAGGAGGCGGGATACCGCGTGGGCCTTTACACCTCTCCCCACCTGGTGGATTTCCGTGAACGTATCCGTATAAACGGCTCTCCCATACCCGAAGAGTATGTAGTGCACTTTGTAGAAAAAGAACGTGACTTTTTCGAGCCTCTGCACCCTTCTTTCTTTGAATTGACCACTGCGATGGCATTCCGCTATTTTGCCGATGAGAAAGTGGATGTAGCCGTTATAGAGGTCGGACTGGGCGGCCGGTTGGACTGTACGAACATCATTCATCCGGATTTGTGCATCATAACCAACATAAGTTTCGACCATACCCAGTTCTTGGGCGACACATTGGCAAAGATAGCGGGAGAAAAGGCAGGTATCATCAAACCCGGCATTCCCGTAGTCATTGGCGAAACCACCCCCGAGACCAAACCGGTTTTCCTGCAAAAGGCCGCGGCAGAGAAAGCCCCTGTCGTATTTGCAGAAGAAAGGATGAACAACGATTATCCCGGACTGAAAACAGAGTTGCAGGGACTTTATCAACTAAAAAACACACGCACCATCCTCACAGCCTTGCCATTGCTGAAAGAGGCCGGATACCACATTGACGAAAGGAGTGTGCGCAACGGCTTCGCCCGTGTCTGCGAACTGACGGGGCTAATGGGACGCTGGCAAAAGCTGCAAGAGGCTCCCACCCTGATATGTGATACCGGACATAATGTGGGCGGCATTACCTACATCGTAGAACAACTGAAACAGCAAACCTACCGCCAGCTCCATATCATCATAGGAATGGTCAATGACAAAGACATCAGCGGTGTGCTTGCCCTGCTTCCCAAAGATGCTGTATACTACTTCACCAAAGCCAGCGTAAAACGCGCCCTTCCGGAAGAGGAGCTGTGCAGGCTCGCTGCCCAAGCAGGTTTGCAGGGAAACTGTTATCCGGATGTTCCCGCCGCCGTAACCGCCGCACAAGAAAAAAGCCACCCCGAAGATTTTATCTTCGTAGGTGGCAGCAGCTTTATCGTGGCAGATTTATTAGCGAACCGCGATGCACTCAATCTCCACTAAGGCGTCTTTCGGAAGCGCCTTTACGGCAACAGCCGAACGCGCGGGAAAGTCTCCCTCAAAGTAAGTGGCATATACCTTATTCATGTCGGCAAACAAAGACATATCCGCCAGGAAAACGGTAGTCTTCACGATATTCGCCATGCTCAATCCTGCCTCTTCCAGAATGTGCTTTACATTCTCCAACGACTGGCGGGCTTGGGCTTCCGCGCCTTCCGCCATTACTCCGGTAGCAGCATCGATAGGCAACTGACCCGATACGAACACCATTCCGTTTGCTTCAATAGCCTGACTATAAGGGCCGATTGCCCCCGGAGCTTTTTGACTACAAATTACTTTTTTCATAATTTTACTCTTTTATCTGTTCATTATCAAATATATAGTATCTTTTCCTACTATATTCAAAAAAAAATCAGGAGACTCGTGCAGTATTTCCCAGAATCGTGCATTTATATATACGAATACACGAAAGAAAATTTCATTCATAACCTGTTAATACCTAGACTTAACTTATATTTTAGCATGGGGAAGTTTCCCAAACAAAGGCTCTGCTTGTGAAAGCGGAGCCTTTATTTTGTTAAGTATACCGCTTATTTACAATGCTTTTCAATCAGTCCGTCCACGTTCGGGTCGCCCAATTCCTTTGCCTTGGCAAAACTTTGGCACGCTTCCTGCTTCTTTTTCATCTGCAACTGTGCAATTCCCATAAGCCGATAGGCTTCGGCATATTTAGAATCAATAGCCAAAGCATCCTGCAACACTTTCAAGGCTTCTTCATTACGCCCTACACGGATATTGACCACGGCAAGCTCTGCACGGTAGGTCAGGTCTTTCGGACTCAGCTCAATAGCCTTCTCCATATCATTCAGTGCACGCTGGAACTGTTTGGCCTTCAAGGCAGCCTGCTCACGATAATAATAGAACACATCATTCACCTTGCCGTTTACCGCTTTATAATAAGCATCGTAATCAAGCATGGCGGCACGCGCCTGATTGGCGTTCATGCGGGCTTGGGCACGTTCCAACAAGTAAGGGGCGGCTTCTTCCGTGTACGGTTCGGTGAAACGTACCACACAACTGTCCATAAGTGCCAGCACTTCTTCTGCCGGCGCTTTCATCAGTTCCTTTGTCTTGGCTGCACTGAAAAACGTTGCTGCCGACGCTATATCGGACTGATTAACCTTTTCGTAGCATGCCAAAGCTGCCGCATAATCCTGCTTTGCAAACAAAATATCCCCTTCGGTCTGTACATACACCGGAAGCTCCTGAACGGCAATCGCTTTTCTTATTTCATCCACAGCCTTATCGTAAGACCAGTCCTTATAGGGCTTTTCCGGATTACCCAGCATATAATTGTATATCAGTTTGGCACGGTTGTAATATACGTCGTCTTTCTTTTGAGCCACACTCAGGGCTTTATCCATATCCGCCACGACCTTATCCATCGAGGCATCATCCTTGGAACGGTATATCCGGTTGGTGGCACGGCGCACATAGCCGTCCGCACTGTTCGGATATTCAGCGATGAAATCGTCCAACAGTTCTGCATACTTCTCCGGAGCAACCTGTGAGGAAGCCATGAAGAGAAACACCAGCGCCTGTTCTTCCGTATCGGGTAGTGCTTTCTTAATGCCGATATTCTTTAAAGTCATATCGCTGAAAGAAAATGCAGAAACATTCTGTTCCATGGCAAAATCGGCATCTACCGCATAACATATTGTAGCAGTATCGGCGCCGGATGACTTCTGTGCAAGCGCAAAGACCTGTCCTTCTTCGGTCATCACGGGACAGCTCACCATCTTGTCCTTCAGGCGCAGATTGAGCGTATAGTAGTGATACTTTCCGGAAAATTCATCCGCAGCTTTCACTTGTCCGGCAGTATAGGAACGGTCTTTCTGTGTGGAATAAGGCAGGATGTACACATTGGCGCCCACAGCCGGAGCCGCGGTTGCCGGATGCAATGCCGGGACTTTTTTGGTGGATATACCTACACGGAATTTAATGACATCGTACATGTCATTCGCACCCATAATAGAAACTACCGGCATCTGTACGCCTTCCGAATTCACGACCACCGCCCGTTGCGCTCCTTCGAACAAAGAACAATCGGACAAGGCCACACCGTCTTCCGTCACGAAGAAACCGTTTCCGGTATTCAAAATCTTATCATTCTCGCCATAAGTAATCACCGAGAATACGGCACGTTTGGCTTTATCCACCCATTTGGGAGCTTGTGCCATGCTCCACTGTACCTCCAAAAGGCATAGAGCGGAAAGCAGGAAAATCTTCTTTTTCATATTCAGTTCGTTCTTTGTTTCACAGCTTCATAAATCAGGATACCCGCCGCAACGGATACGTTAAGAGACTCAATCGTACCCAGCATCGGAATCTTTACCCATTCGTCGCAAAGTGCAAGGTTATCGTAAGAAACCCCCTTGTCCTCGGCACCCATGATGATACACATAGGACCTGTGTAATCGGCTTTTGTGTAATCGTAATCACCCTTTTCCGTAGCAGCCACTATATGGAAACCGCTGCTTTTAAGAAACTGCAGGGTATCTTTCAGGTTCTGTTCGCGGCATACGGGCAAGGTATGCAACGCACCTGCCGAAGTCTTTACCGCATCGGCATTCACCGTTACACTGTTCTTGGCGGGAATAATAACGGCATCCACCGCCGCACACTCGCAAGTACGGGCTATCGCTCCGAAATTACGCACATCCGTTATGCCGTCCAGCATCACAAACAACGGATTCTTGCCTTCCTCAAAAAGGAACGGCACAAGGTCTTCCGTTTTCTGATAAGTCACGGCAGAGACAAATGCTATCACCCCCTGATGGTTCTTACGAGTAATGCGGTTGATACGCTCTACCGGCACACGTTGTACAGGAATCAAAGTTCCCTTTAGAGCGGCAAACAATTCTTTGGACAAGTCGCTCTGGATATCTTTCTTCACCAATATCTTGTCAATGTCCTTACCTGCCTGAACAGCTTCTATCACGGCACGAACGCCGAAAATCATTTCACTTTTATCTATCATTGTATCTTATTGTTTTTTTTGTTCTACTTTAGCCGGCTAAAGTACTACACTACGATTGTAAACCTCTACTTTACAACCGTAAAGTACTACATTAGTCAGACGATGCCCAACAGTGCCTTGGCATTGTTCAGCGCGGCATCGGTCAGGGTGGCTCCACTCAGCATATGAGCAATCTCCCCTACCCGTTCCTCATCCGTCAAACGGCGGATGTGGCTGTTGGTTTCCGTTTCATTATCCTGTTTATACACCTTATAATGGGCACGTCCGCGGGCAGCTATCTGCGGCAGATGCGTGATACTGATAACCTGGCGGTCGCTATCGCCCATTTCCTGCATAATATCCGCCATGCGGTCGGCTATCTCACCGGAAACTCCCGTGTCTATTTCATCGAACACGATAGTGGGCAGCTTCACCGCTCCGGCTATCATTGCCTTGACAGACAGCATGACACGGGCTATCTCGCCCCCCGAAGCTACCGAAGAAATATTCTGCAAAGCCCCGTTCTTGTTGGCAGAGAAAAGGAAGTTCACCGTATCCGCCCCATGTGCCCCCGGCTCCTTGCGTGTACCTATTTCCACCTGAAAACGGACATTGGGCATGCCCAGCGGTATCAGGCGGGCTGCCATCTGCTTTTCAACCTCGCGGGCTGCGGCGGTACGCAACCCCGTAAGTACCGCTGCCTGCCGCTTCACCTTATTATATAAGGCTTCGCTACGGGCTTTCAACGTTTCAATCTGTTCATCCGATGAAGTGATGTTGGACAGTTTGGCCGCATAATCATCCGCCAGAGCCAGAAGCTCGTCCACCGTAGAGACGCGATGCTTCTGCTGGAGAGTATAAATCAGGTTCAAACGTCCGTTCACCTCTTCCAGCCGGGCAGGGTTAAATTCTATCTCCTCTTCTTTTCCCGAAATCTCCTGAGAAATATCTTTCAGTTCGATGTAGCTGCTTTCCAGCCGTTCGGCAAGTTCACCGGCGGCAGGATATACTTTCTGCAAGCCCGCCATTGTATTCAGGCACTCTTTCAATACGGAAAGCAGGCCGCCCTCATCGGAGTTCATCGCCTGACCGGCACGGAACAGTCCGGCCTTTATCTCTTCGGCATGGCTCAGCGTATCGGCCTCCTGCTCCAGTTCCTCCTGTTCTCCGGTAGCCAGATGCGCATCCTCCAACTGCTCCAACTGGAAATGGATGTAATCTTCGTCCGCCTTGTTCTTTTCGGACAATGCGACAAGCTGTTCCAAATCCTGCTGCACCTGCTTCCATTCCCGGTGGAGAGAGCGGTATTTACTTAACTCATCTTCGTCATGCGCCAGCAAATCCAGCACGCTCAACTGGAAACCTTCCTTGTTCAGGAGCAGGTTCTGATGTTGCGAGTGCACGTCAATCAGCTGTTCGCCAAGCTCCTTCATCTGTACCAGCGAAGCAGGCGTATCGTTGATAAACGCACGGCTCTTGCCCGAAGCGTAGACTTCGCGGCGAAGGATACACTCATCTTCGTATTCCAGTTCGTTTTCCTCAAAGAAAGGCTGCATACCATAACCGGCAATCTCAAAACGGGCTTCAATCACACATTTTGCAGCGCCCCGCCTGATGGATTTCACATCGGCACGCTGCCCCAGCAACAGACCGATAGCTCCCAATATGATGGACTTTCCCGCACCGGTCTCACCGGTAATCACCGAGAAGCCGCTACCGAAGTCTATATCAAGCTTCTCGATAAGCGCATAATTCTGTATGTATAGAGAACGCAACATTTTATTAAACAGATAATTGAAAGTTGACAATCAAAAAATATCATTCACGCTTCATCACTTCCGCCAAATGGTCGACGATGTCCGCAGCCACTTCCGCTTTGGACTTCAACGGGTAGTCCTTTTTACCGTTCCGGTCGATAATGCTGATTTTATTGGTATCGTAACGGAAACCCGCACCTTTGTCATTCAGCGAATTAAGCACGATAAAATCCAGGTTCTTACGGTTCAGTTTATCTTCCGCATTATGCTGTTCGTCATTGGTTTCGAGGGCAAAGCCCACCAGCACCTTGCCGAGATGCTGCTTCTTCATCTCTCCCAAATGGGCAGCGATGTCCCGTGTAGGCTTCAGGTGCAATGACATATCACCTGTCTTTTCACGCTTTATCTTCCTGTCGGCAACCTGCTCCGGCGTATAGTCGGCAACGGCGGCAGCCATGATAACGGCATCCGCATCGTCAAACAAAGAGGTAGCCGCCTCAAACATCTCTCCGGCAGACTCCACACCGAAATACCGGTACACAGGGTAGTGTGTCCGGAGCTGGACGGGTCCCGAAACCAGAATAACCCTTGCTCCTCTTGCCGCACACTCATCGGCAAGCGCAAAGCCCATCTTTCCCGACGAATAATTGCCGATAAAACGCACCGGATCAATCTTTTCGTATGTCGGTCCGGTAGTAATCATTATTGTTTTTCCCGCCAGATCACCGTCCTTAGCGGCAAAGAACTCTTCCAGCCTGCGGATAATGACATCCGGCTCTTCCATTCTGCCCTTGCCTATCAGATGGCTTGCAAGCTCGCCCGTACCCGGTTCTATGATATGGTTACCATACGAACGCAGTGTCTCCAGGTTCTTTTGGGTGGACGGATGGGCATACATATCCAGGTCCATTGCCGGGGCAACAAACACAGGAGCTTTAGCCGACAGGTAAGTGGTTATCAGCATATTATCGGCAATGCCATTCGCCATCTTGCCGATAGTGGAAGCCGTGGCAGGAGCTATCAGCATGGCATCCGCCCACAGACCCAAATCCACATGGCTGTTCCAGGTTCCGTCACGCTGCGCGAAGAACTCGCTGATAACGGGCTTGCTGGTAAGGGCAGACAAAGTAATGGGAGTTATAAATTCTTTGCCCGCAGGCGTTATGACAACTTGCACTTCCGCGCCCCGTTTTATAAGTCCGCGAATGATATAACAGGCTTTATAAGCGGCAATACTACCTGTAATGCCGAGTACTATTTTCTTTCCTTTCAGTGGGTTTGCCATGAAATCAAACTACTAATTACAAATTTACTTCTGGGTAATCTCGCGCAGGCGGATTTTAGTCAGCATAGCCTTGGTGTTCAGTGTAAAATCACTGTTCAGTATCCAGCTGTAATAGCCCGGATCGCGTTTCAGCACATCTGCCACCGGCATGCCTTTGTATTTACCGAAATTAAACACTTCCACACCTTTATCATCGTAAACCATGCGTCCTGCAAAGTCCACGTTCTTGTTGAAGCTGGAATAATCCGAGAGGAAAGCCACATCGTTCTGCAATTCGGGATAACGGTCCAGTTGCGACATCAGCACCTCGTAAGTGGCACGCGTATCGGCTTCCGCCGTATGGGCGTCTTCCAGGTTCTTGCCGCAATAGAACTTATAAGCGGCAGACAGTGTGCGCTGCTCCATTTTGTGGAAGATAACCTGTACATCCACAAACTTGCGGCGGCTCATATCTATATCCACGTCTGCACGCAGGAATTCTTCTGCCAGTACCGGAATATCAAAGCGGTTGGAATTGAAGCCGGCAAGGTCGCAGCCTTCAATATCATTGGCTATATTGCGTGCCACTTCCTTGAACGTGGGGCATTCTGCCACATCTTCGTCGTAAATGCCGTGAACGGCGGAAGCCTCTTCCGGTATGTGCATTTCGGGATTGATGCGCATGGTCTTGGTTTCCTCGTTTCCGTTGGGATATACTTTGAGGTAACAGATTTCTACTATTCGGTCCGAGTTAATGTTTGTACCGGTGGTCTCCAAGTCAAAAAAGACAATCGGATTTTTAAGATTCAGTTTCATGAAGTTTCGTATTTATTTATCTTTTAGGCACGGACTGCACGGAACGGTGCGGTTTCTCTATAAACCCGAACCGTGAAATCCGCGTAACCCGTGCCTAAATAAAAAAATGACAGATTACTATTTCATTAATCATTCAGCATCATCGGCATCAACAGCATCAGCAGGTCTTCGTTTTCTTCCTGCTCTGCCGGAACAATAACACCGGCACGCGAAGGATCCGCCAGCTCGATAACCACTTCATCCGCCGATATATTATTCAGGATATCAATCAGGAAAGTAGACTTGAAACCGATGCTCATCGGATTACCCGCATACTGGCATGTCTGCGTTTCCTCTGCCGAAGTGGAGAAATCGATGTCCTGTGCCGAAATCACAATTTGGTTCTCCTGCATACGCAGTTTGATAAGGCTGCTTGCCTGTGAGGAGAAGATAGACACGCGACGCAACGCACCAATCAGTTGCAGGCGGTCTACCGTCACTTTATACGGATTGTTCTGCGGAATTACGGAGTTATAGTTCGGGTAGCGTCCCTCAATCAGACGGCATACCATGCGATAGCTTTCCAATGTAACCACGGCATTGCGTTCGTCAAATTCAATGGTCACCGTTCCCTGCTCCTTCGGCAACAGGTTCTTCATCAGGTTGGCAGGTTTCTTGGGCAGGATGAAAGCCGCACGCTCATTGCCTTTGGCGGCCAGCGTCTTGCAACGCACTAACTTATGTCCGTCGGAAGCCACCATTGTAATGTCTTCGGTAGTAATATCGAAATAGATACCGTTCATCACCGGACGAAGCTCGTCATCGGCGGTTGCAAACACGGCGCGGTTGATACCGCCCAATAACACCTGTGCATCCATTTCCACACGAACGGCATTCTCGCCCAGCATGGCCGATTGCGGAAATTCGTCCGCATTCTGTCCCATCAGGCTGTATTTACCGTTCTGATACTGAACCGTAATCTCCAGAGAACTCGTATTGATGTCAAACGTCAGCGGCTGTTCGGGAATTTCCTTTAAAGCGTCCAACAAAGTCTTGGCAGTCACTGCAAAACGTCCGTCGGCATCACTGTCATTCACTTCTACTGTGGTAACCATCGTTGTTTCACTGTCGGAAACAGTTACCGACAAGGTTCCGTCTTGTAGTTCAAAAAGGAAACAATCCAAAATAGGCAGCGCATTCTTTGAATTAATCACGCGGCTGATAGCCTGCAAATGGCTGGAGAGCGCAGTACTCGAAACGATAAATTTCATATATTCTATGTATTTAAGTTTTAATTTCAGTTCAGTTGTTAACTAACGGACAAAGTTAAAAAAAGAATTCCCTACGGCAAAGAAAAAACAGCCGTTTATTCGTCGCATATCCCTAAAAAATTGTAACTTCGCCGCATCATTTAAAAAGAGTACAATGGAATTTACAGGAAAAATCATCGCTATACTCCAGCCCAGAGGCGGAGTTTCCAAAGCATCAGGTAACGAGTGGAAAGCGCAGGAATACGTAATCGAAGACCACGGGCAATATCCCCGTAAGATGTGTTTCGACGTATTCGGAGCAGATAAAATAGAACAATTCAATATCCAGATGGGTGAAGAGCTGACGGTATCTTTCGACATCGACGCACGTCAGTGGCAAGACCGCTGGTTCAACAGTATCCGCGCATGGAAAGTAGAACGTGTCAGCGCAGCAACGGCAGCGCCTGCACCGGGAGCACCGGTTCCGCCGCCCGCTCCGTCCGCAGCGCCGGAATTCTTATCCGGAGACGCAAAGGACGACTTGCCTTTCTAATTTGAGAATTAAAAATTGAAAACAGGAATCAGCAAGTTTATCCGGTAAGAAAAGGTTAAGGTGTCAAAATGCACTTGACGATTTCTTTTAGGCACGGATTATGCGAAAAACACGGATTTCACAGAAAAAGAATAAAGAAAATCTGTGAAATCCGTGTTTTTCGCATAATCCGTGCCTAAATAAAGAAACAAATAGTAAGTGGATTTTAGTTTTGACACACATTCTTCAGATGTTACAGTCATAGTTACAATCTGAACTTTCTCAGAGCACTCATTTTAGTTTCGACAAGCCTCTTTTCTATTTCTCTTATTTTTCAATTCCCTACTTCTTCAAATTCCCCTATTTTTTCTCCTTTATACAGCAGAACGAGATTCGGATACACCACTCCTTCCGCACAAGTAAACTGTATGGCTATAGTGAAGTGGCGGAAGAAATCGGAATGACGGAAGAAAAAATTCGGAACCAACCGCACATAAGTTTCCGGCTGGCGCATCATCTCTTCCATATCCACCATCATGGCAAAGTTATAATAAGGAGAAAGACTGCCTACACCTTCCTCGTACACCGAAGTTCCATCCAGCACATCCCCGTTCTCCAAAGCGTCCACATAAGCGGAGAGACTCTGTGCATCGGGCGCCAGTAACAAAGTTCCTTTATAGAAGCAGGCGTATGTGTGAAGTGCGGATTCCGTAATGCCTGTCAGTTGTGTCAATACGGTATTCCGGGGCAACATATACTGCCGGTACTTCCGTGCACGCGGGTATTGCCTGTAATTCGGATAGATCCGCTCCACAGCCGGAGCGCCTTTTTCTTCGGGAGTGGCATACAGCAATTTTTGCAGAGCACGTTCTGCCTGCGCTTCATCTTTTACAGCAACGCTCATTACAGCGCAGGGATGCCGGTCGGTAGTATCCTTGGAATGAAACAGGCAAGACATGACATTCTCTCCCGCGTACGTTTTCATAAATTCCATCCACTCGCCATCCCGCTTCTTGATATAATCGGAATAGGCAGCCTTAGCATATTCCTGCTGCGAAGTAAAGCCGAATATGGCTTCCAAATCCGAGATTGCCCACTGGTTGTAGAAGAAAACAGAGGCCGGAAGCCGTTCTCCCGAAAAATCCTTTATCGGTTCCTGTCTGCGAAGCGCATTGATAAACGTCCGGGCTGTATCCGCTCCATGACTGATACCGGAACAATAAACGGCTTCTTCATTGAACTTCATATCAAACTCTGCCCAACTTCCCAGATGCGTCTGCGGACGAATGCCGTCTGTATTCTTGCCCATGCCCACTTCTTTCATGCGTACATACACCGTTGCCGCCACATTGTTGCGCTTACCGGCATACATGGCACGGAAAGATGCCATGTCCATCAATGATTGTCTGGAACGGCAGGCATCGATAACCTGCTCTATCAGACGCTTCTGAAAGCTGACAGCCAGGAAGTCCGGGGTGAAATAAGCCGCAAGAAAACGCCCGTCCGCCGTGGGATAGATGCGTATTTCCTCGCCGTTGTAATCAAAATACTTAGAAGGAAAAGTACTGGAACAGTATTTACGCACGAAAGACTCCACCAGTTCGTAATCCCCCGCCCCCAGGCTGCAATACAACACCTGATTCAAAGGAGTATCCGGTTCGTGGAAACTGATAAGCATTTTATTCATCTGCCTGCTCAGTCCATGCGGCGTATCACCCACCAATGTATTGAAATACTTCTTCAGGTATACAAAAAGTTCCGATACATACAGGAAATGCTCATCCTTGCTGCAATGCAAGCCGTCGATATCTTCCATCAAATCCGCCATACGGTCTGTCTCAAGTACAGCCGTGGCATCTTGCGGCACTAACGTAAAGAGATTAAAATCCTGCCGGTTTTCCACTGCATTCATTCGCAGAAACGAGTATACGCCAAAACCTGTACACAGCAATACTATGGACACAATAACGGCTATTCGTATAAGGATTCGAATCTTCATGGCATACATTCGTCAACTGTTGGCAAAAATAAACATTTATACTAATAAAACAAAACAAATGTTTCAAAAAGTTTAGAAATCTATTTCCATACCGTCATACGCAAAGTGCACATGGGGCGGCAGTTGGCGGTCGATTTCGGCATGCAGCCCTGCATGATGACTCATGTGGATGAAATAAGTTTCCCTTGCGCCGATACGTTCCGCTGCCGCCAGCGCTTCCGGTATGCTTTGGTGCGTAGAGTGCGGCTGCGGCCGCAAGGCGTTTATTACCAGAACATCCAGTCCCTGTAATTGTTCATACGAAGCATCCGGCATCGTAAGCATGTCCGTTACATACCCCAGCCGCCTGCCGATACGGTATCCCAGGATAGGCAGCCGCCCGTGCATCACGGTAATCGGCAGTATTTCCGTTTCCCGCACGTAGAAAGGCCTGCCTGCTTCCACTTCCTGCAAATAAATGCGCGGCACACCCGGATATTTCTTATCCACAAAGCAATAAGGCATCCGTGCCCGCAGATGAGCGGCTGTGTAGGCATCCGAATAGACAGGTATTTCCGAGAAACGGCAGAAAGGGCGCAAATCGTCCAATCCGCCCACATGGTCGTAATGCTCATGGGTTATCAGCACGCCGTCTATCCGTTCGTACACGGAAGCACGCAGCATCTGTGTCCTGAAATCGGGACCGCAGTCTATCAATATCACCGCATCGTCCGTATGCAGCAGGGCAGATGCACGCAAACGGCTGTCCCGCGGGTCGGCAGATGTGCAGACCGGGCATGTGCAGCCAATTTCCGGCACTCCGGTAGATGTTCCGCTTCCTAATATAGTCAGTTTCATAAAACAGTGATTGATGATTATCGGTTAATCATTCTATAAAGTTCACTTCCGGACAAATTTCCACTCCGAATTTCTCCTTTACCGAGGCTCTGACAGCATCTGACAGGGCAACCACATCTTTTCCGGTTGCACCACCCAGATTCACAAGCACCAGAGCCTGCTTGTCGTGCACGGCGGCAGGACCTAAGGCCTTGCCTTTCCAGCCGCATTGGTCTATCATCCATCCGGCAGGAATCTTCACCCGCCCGGCATCCACCTCGTAATAAGGCATGGTGGGATACAAGTCCAGCAACGCTTCAAATTGCGCACGAGGCACGATGGGATTCATAAAGAAACTCCCGGCATTACCCAGCACTTTTGGGTCGGGCAGTTTGCTTTCGCGAATATCTATAATCACACGGCGCAAAGTGGCTAAGGTCACTGACGGATACCCGGCAAGCTCCTGACGGATTGTACCATAATCCAATGTATAATGCTCCTTCTTGCTCAGTACGAAATTCACGTAAGTCACAAAGACCGATTTCATTTCAGGCTTTTTGAAAAGGCTTTTCCGATAGGCATATTCACATTCGTCTTTCCGGTAGGTACGCTTCTCGCCGCGGATGTTTATCGTCTCCACAGACTCTATGAGGTCTTTCACCTCTACACCGTAAGCACCGATATTCTGCACGGCGCCCGCTCCTACCTCACCAGGTATCAGTGACAGGTTCTCCGCGCCATACCAGCCTTGCTCCACACAGTAAGCTACAAAATCATCCCATACTACACCCGCACCCACACGTACATGCACCTGTCCGTCATCTTCCGCGGTCACTTCCATGCCGCCGATGCGCGAGTGCAGCACCATGCCTTCATAATCTTTCACAAACAACAGATTGCTGCCGCATCCTATATGCAAAAAAGGAGAAGTGATGCGCCCTTCGGCTATCCATTTCTCCAATTCCTCTACCGAGTGATATTCTGCATATACGGCAGCTTTTACATCAAATCCGAATGTATTGGGTATTCTCATAAGTCTCAAATGCTCGTATCTTCATATTTATACATTTTCCACTCACCGCCCCGCCTGCGGAAATAGAAAACGTTGGAATATCCGTTGCCGATACCGTTTACTTTCAGGATTTTCGTATTCGAATTATCCTCGTTCTTCTGTCCGTAGTTGATGTTGGACAACTTGTCTGCGGGCAGCGACGGACGGAAAGCATACCACTGGTTCACATCGAGAGTGGTTTCCAGTATGGCAAACTCATCGTCGGGGTCGATGGTGACAAACTGCAACGGATTGGCAATATGCTCGCTCTGATACAGGCTGTCCGTCACAAAACGGGTATAGAAATCCACAAAATTCTCGCCTTCACCTTCTTCGATATGACGCAAATTTATGGCTTCGAGCATCCACATGCCTCGCTTACGTTCAAAATAATATTTCTTTACCATACGCGTTTTCAGATAAATCCACTCCACCTGTACGGATTTCAGCGCAGTGTCGCCCACCATGTCCATGTCGCTCTCACGGTCGAAAAGCAATGTATAATAATTCTGTTTGGTAAACAGGTAGTCGTGCTTCCAGAAACGTTCCTCTATCTTCGAAGGAGTATCCCGGTTGTAATAAGGCAAAGGAAACTCCGTCCTTGCCCGTTGCAAAGCCTCGTCCGAAGCATAGTTGAAGATAAAATCGTCAAACAGTTCGTCCGCTTCCAACGGCTCAGGCTCCTCCTTCACTTCTGCCTGTTGCAGCGTATCGGCTTCATGCCCGGCCGAATCCACCATTTCGGTAATGGTAGCAAAGGGATCCATTTTCGTCTTTCTGTTCCCACACGAGAACAGAAAGACGAGTATAAAAAATCCCGTTAGTAATCGTTTCATCCTTTACCGACCTCTACGGTCATTTATTTAATTTTGCTCTTAGTTTTTCAAGCATGTCCACAGTCATAGACTCCAGGTCAAACTGCGGCATCCAGTCCCATTCCTCGCGGGCGCAGGAGTCATCCAGCGAATCGGGCCAACTGTCGGCAATGGACTGCTTCAAAGGATCTATCTGATAGGTCATTTCGAAGTCGGGCACATGTTTCCTGATAGCCGCATAAATCATTTCCGGGTCGAAACTCATGGAAGCGATGTTGAACGCATTCCGGTGCTTCAGCCGTTCCGGATCGGCTTCCATCAGCGAGATAGCCGCATTAATGGCATCGGGCATATACATCATATCCATAAATGTACCCGCCTTTACGGGGCATACGAACTTCTCACCTTTTACGGCAGAATAAAAGATGTCTACCGCATAGTCCGTCGTACCGCCGCCCGGAGGTGTCACGTTGGAGATGATGCCGGGGAAACGTACCGCACGGGTATCCACCCCGTATTTCGTATGATAATAATCACTTAACAATTCCGTAGTCACTTTTGTTACGCCGTACATGGTACGCGGACGCTGAATGGTATCCTGCGGCGTCTTTACGTGGGGAGTATTCTCTCCGAACGAACCGATGGAGCTCGGCGTAAACACGGCACAACCGTATTCGCGCGCCACTTCCAGCACATTCCACAGCCCGTCGATGCCAATCTTCCACGCCATGGCGGGACGGCTCTCGGCAACTACCGACAACAGGGCTGCCAGGTTATAAATTGTATCAACCTTGAATTGCCTCACCACCACTTCAATAGACTGGCGGTCTGTCACATCGGCTATGGCCGAAGGACCCGAGGATTTCAATTCACCCTGCGGCATGGCGCTCGGAATATATCCGGCTACAACATGGTCATTACCATAGCGCTTGCGCAACTCCAATGTTAGCTCCGAGCCAATCTGTCCTGTGGCTCCAATTACCAAAATATTTTTCATACAACTTATTTATAAGGTATTCTTTCGTTACTGAGTCGCAAATATACACACTTTTTTTTCATTTTTCTATCAAAAAGATATTGTTTATTCCAAGAAAAATGATGTCCTTTGTAGAGCTTCAAATAACGAAGTATTACCTATTAAAATAAAAAGCTATGTACGGTAAAATGAAAGACCATCTCAGCAAAACGCTTGCTGAAATAAAAGAAGCCGGACTCTATAAAGAGGAACGCCTGATTGAGAGTGCACAACAAGCTGCTATCACCGTGAAAGGCAAGGAAGTACTGAACTTCTGCGCCAACAACTATCTGGGATTATCCAATCATCCCCGCCTGATAGCCGCTGCTCAGAACATGATGGAACGCCGCGGCTACGGCATGTCGTCCGTCCGTTTCATCTGTGGCACACAGGACATCCACAAGGAATTGGAAGCTGCCATTTCCGATTACTTCAAGACGGAAGACACCATTCTTTACGCCGCCTGCTTCGATGCCAACGGCGGTGTGTTCGAACCTCTCTTCACCGAAGAGGACGCCATCATCTCCGATTCCTTGAACCATGCTTCCATCATCGACGGCGTGCGCCTCTGCAAAGCCAAACGTTACCGTTATGCCAATGCCGACATGGCAGAGCTTGAAAAATGCCTGCAAGAGGCCCAGGCACAACGTTTCCGCATCATCGTAACGGACGGCGTGTTCTCCATGGACGGCAATGTAGCTCCCATGGACAAGATATGTGACCTTGCCGAAAAGTATGATGCACTGGTAATGGTGGACGAATCCCACTCTGCCGGAGTAGTGGGCGCTACGGGACATGGCGTGAGCGAACTGTACAACACCTACGGACGTGTGGACATCTACACCGGTACATTGGGCAAAGCCTTCGGCGGCGCTTTGGGCGGTTTCACCACGGGTCGCAAAGAGATTATCGACCTGTTGCGCCAACGCAGCCGTCCTTATCTCTTCTCCAACTCCCTGGCTCCGGGCATCATCGGTGCAAGCCTTGAAGTATTCAAGATGCTGAAAGAAAGCAACGCCCTGCACGACAAGTTGGTAGAAAACGTAAATTACTTCCGCGACAAGATGACTGCTGCCGGTTTCGACATCAAGCCTACCCAGAGTGCCATTTGCGCAGTAATGCTGTATGATGCCAAACTGTCTCAGGTTTATGCTGCCCGCATGCAGGAAGAAGGCATCTATGTAACCGGTTTCTACTACCCCGTTGTACCGAAAGGGCAGGCACGTATCCGTGTACAAATCTCTGCCGGACACAATAAGGAACATCTGGATAAATGTATTGAAGCGTTTATTAAGGTAGGAAAGGAATTGGGAGTGCTGAAATAGGAAATGGGGTGCACTTAATGATTTTTTCAGGCACGGATTACACGGATTTACTTTATCCTTTCTTCCGTGAAATCCGTGTAATCCGTGCCTGAAAATAATAAATGTTTCCGTATTGCAACACATTCCTATTCTTGCAACATTACCCTATTTTTCATGCAGGCACGGTCATTAGCTCGCGCCCTATTTCACGCATTGTTTCTATTATTTCATCAAAACGTTGTTTAGACGGCTTCTTTGTTCCACTCACATATTGCGCAAACAGACTTTGTGACAAGCCTAACCGACGAGCTACTGCAGAGGCATTCAGTTCAGGATGAGCTATGAATAAGTCATATAAAAGATTTGATTTCTTTTCCCGAAAAAAGCCCTCAAAGCTTAAATCCTCATCCAATTCTCTCCAATGAATACCATATTCACTCACTTCAAAGTTCGCACGCTGTTCAGAAGTAGCAAATTTTAATCTTTAATAATTTGCAAATTCTTCACAAGCTTCCCTACCGTCAATTATACGTATCCATACAGCTGTATCGATCAACCATACTTTTTCTATTACGTCTTTCATAACTGCTCATCTGGCTTTGTTAAAGAATTCATTCCAATGCTCTGCTATCACTTCTTGATTTTCTTTTTCTTCTCATTACAAATATAGATAATTATTTTACCTACCAGAAGAAACACGAAACAATACAATTTCCGGTTTCTAAAACGATAGCGGACAGATAAAAAACGGGTGATAAAGCCCACGCCTTACCACCCGTTACCTTACCGGTTATATTTCTTACTTATTTTCTTTCGCCCAGCTTCGCATCAATAAAGAAGATTCCGGCTGCACCGGCTTTCTTCACCATATCTACGATACCGGCAGCAGTAGCTTCTTCCTCTACCTGCTCGCGAACGAATCCCCACAAGAAGTCTTGGGAAGCCTTATCTTTTTCAGCGGCAGCCACGTCTACAAGAGCGTCGATCATCTTTGATACGCGGCATTCGTGTTCGTAAACCTGTTCGAATACTTCCAACGGAGTACCGAAGTCGTTGGGAACAACGTCAACCTTATCCAGTTTGGCTTTGCCACCACGCTTGATAATATACGATGCCAGCTCACAAGCATGTGCATGTTCTTCAAACGACTGCTTCTTCAACCAGGAAGCCATACCACAATACCCCTCTTTCTCCATATAGAAAGACATTGCCAAATAAAGGTTGGATGACCACATCTCAGCCGTAATCTGCTCGTTAATTGCATTCTGTAATTTTTCTGTTATCATAATTGTATTTATTAAGTAAATTGAAATGATTACAAATATAACAAGAACACATGAATATTGTTTATCCCAATAACATTATTTAGTAAAAAAAGCATAACATAACCTTTCACATATAACAATCGCATTACAATGAAACCGGATTAGGGGGCAGCGGATCTTGCAGAATGGATACAGCATCAAAACAAGGACACACTTTTATCCATTCTTCGGGTTCTATCTCGCCGTTACGATTGAAGTCGGGACTAAGGTCGCGATACCCGCAGAGACGGCTGCCGGGATAATCACGCAGTAACAGCATAACAAGCATACGCAAAGAGTGTTTCTGAAAATCGGTACGAGTATCGGCAGGGTATCCCCGTTCATCCAGCCCACTCTCGCAGCAAATACCTATGCTGTGAGCGTTATAGCCGCGAGCACGCTCCTCGGAATGTTCCAAAGGACGGAGCATCTTTATATCACCGTTCTTGCAGATATAATAGTGATAACCTGCACCGAAGAAGCCCTGGCTCAGGTGGTCTGTTATCAAATCATGTTCGGTATAGCTACGGTCACAGCGGGTAGCGGAACAGTGGATAATGATGAGGTTGGTAAATCTCACGTAACTTAAGTATAAGGTATAAAATATGAAACATAATTAAGCAGACATTGTTTGTACGCCTAAAGCACAGAGAACGGCAGATGCCACTACGATTACGATTTTAAGGAGCTTGTTCCACCAGTTTGATTTTGTTATCATAAGATTTAAATTAAGGGTTTCATTTTTATAAGTTATATTAAAAAACGGACACAAAGGTATACAAAAAAGCGATGTATAATACGTGTCGAATACTCTTCGGGAACAGGCCGCTATCTGCAAGTAAACAAATTTCAGAAAAATGCAGTATATTTATTGCGTGCGGTAATAGCGCACGCAAAGACTGTAAATATTATAAAGCCAACAGATTATGAAAGATTTAACAACCTTTACGCTTTCAGTCATACAGGAACTGGAAGACGAGGGGCGGTTCGGAACCGCCCATGTATACCGCAGCATGCTACGGGCTTTCCAACGGTACTGGGAAAGTGAACATCCAAAAAACGAAATACGCATGCGGAAAGTGTTTGATATCGCCACGATACACAAATTCGAAAGGCACCTGCTGGAGAGGATGCTCAAGCTGAACACCATGTCCACCTACCTGCGCATGTTGCGGGCAGTATACAACCGCGCGCTGCTGGCAGGCCTCACCGACTACGTGCCCGGACTGTTCAAACATGTATATACCGGAACCCGTGCCGACGTGAAGCGCGCACTCCCACCTGCCGAAATGGGACAAGCACTCGACATCTCCGCTTCCTTGCACCGGGAACTCAAAGAAGCGCAGATATGGTTCGCGCTGCTCTTCCTCTTGCGGGGAATGCCGTTTGCAGACCTCGCAAGGCTGCGCAAATGCGATTTCAAGGACGGGGTAATTACCTACCGAAGACAGAAAACGGGAAGGCAGATACGTGTACACGTAACCGAAGAAGCCGCTGAGCTTATTCGCCGATGCGCCGACCGCCGTGCGGACTCGCCCTACCTGCTCTACATACTGGGGGACGAAAACTGCCGTTTCCCCCTGGGAAGACGTGAAGAATACCGACATTACCAACAGGTCCTGCGGAGATTCAACCGGAAACTCAAACTGCTGGCAGCAGCCCTCAGACTGGGCGGAAAGCTGTCGTCCTACACCGCAAGGCACACATGGGCAACAACGGCGTTCCACACCAGAGTCGCCGTGGGAGTAATAAGCAACGCACTGGGGCATTCATCGGTAAAGGTTACGGAAACCTATCTGAAACCCTTCGAAAACGAAGCGCTGGACAGGACCAATAAGAAAATTATCGCTTACGTGAAGAAATGCAGTATCCGACAAGGATGACAAGGGAGCATTCCATGTATATAACTATGATACAGATTATTACAAAGGAATTACTTTGTAGGTAACGGAGAATATTCCTACCGCAAAAGTAACTATAAAACTTGAAAAACAAAATAAAAAAGATAAAATCTTATCATATACGGCATAAAAGACCGGCAGCAGACAAAACAGAACAAACCGACTTCAACCAATAAAGCAAAGCCCCCCTTGTCGCCTTCCGGTAGGAAAGCGGGAAAACGTCTGTTATATAACTTTATCGGTTATACAACCCGGATGCATATGCGGCAGACGCTTCTGCAGGGTGTCTGAAGGCAATCTCCCGTTACCTACAAAGTAACGGCGGGATACCAACAATCAAACAAACAAGAAAACTACATGATAACGCCCAAAACACAGACTGCCATTGCAGTACTCAAATGCATCTATGCAAGAGACTACGGTACTTGCATAAAGCAGTGCACACTTACAGAAGGGCAAATGCGGGTATTGCTGACACAGCTCACCAATGCCGGACTTATCATCCTGAAAGAAAAGGAACATCCGCTGGAAATACAGTCCTATATTCCTGCTAAAAGAGCCATGGAAATATCCCTGATGGATATTCTCGAAGCTACGGGAGAACATCTGAACTGCAACCGCCCCATTACCGAGCAATTCTATGCACAATACGGAAGAGCCGCCCAGAAACTCGGAATAATAAACCAGATAGCCAGAATATACTTAAAGGAAATTACACTGACAGATTTATAAAAGGAGGACAATAAATTGAAAAAGATAAACTATATCATAATATCGGCTTTGTTTGCAATATTGCCTTATACAAGCAGACTGAAAGCGCAAACCATAGCTGTAAAAAGTGACCTGCTCACCGGAGCACTCTCTTCTCCCAATCTTAGTGCAGAGGTAAAACTCTCCGAACGTTTTACGTTGGAAGCCGGATTCCATTACAACCCTTTCTCAATAGGCAAAGACAAATACCTGAAGCACTGGTTTGTACAACCAGAATTGCGTTATTGGATGCATCAACCCTATAAAAGAAGTTTCTTGGGGATAAATCTCATGTATGGAGTATACAACATAAGCAAAATAAAATTGCCTTTCGGAATATTCAAAGGAATACGCTCGTCAAGATACGAAGGAGATTTTGTAGGAATAGGAATATCGTATGGCTATCATTTTATCCTGTCTTCCCATTGGAGAGTGGAAACAAGCATCGGAATGGGATTTCTTCACACCGGATATGAGCGTTACTATTGTTCGAGTTGCGGAGAAAAGACAGGAGCAGGCAATAGAAACTTCATTGCACCTACCAAAGCGGCAATCTCCCTGGTATATATAATAAAATAATGACAAACAATAACAAATTACATATTAACACTTAAAAAAAACAGATGCATATGAAAACAAACAATTTTTTATGGGCAACATTGGCAACAGCCATCCTTACACTGACAGGATGCAGCAGTGACGACAACGAACTGACAGTTCCTCAACCGCAAGATAAAACAGCACTTTTGGAACTGCGTCTGATCGGGAATGGAATAAATACCAAAGCAACCGGTGACAATTTACCCACGCAAGCCGAAGAAAACACTGTAAAGTATTTCACTGTTGCTATTTTCAACAGCGACAACACCGTAAATACCCTGCACACTGTAACCGAAAACACAGCCTCGGCAACAACCATCAGCTGCACACCGGCAACAGACTGTACAGGTATCGTAGTAGCCAACGCTCCTTCCGATAGTTATTTTACAGGTGTGCTGAACAAGGACGATTTCTTGAAGAAGACCATCGCATTGGCGGATGCACAAACCAAAGACTGCCTGCCTATGAGCGGAAATATAAAAGACAAGAACGGCAACACCACTTTCACGTTAAGCGCAGGCGACAATGACGGAATAACCGCCCAATTAAGCCGGCTTGTGGCAAGAGTATCGATAAGCAGCATCAAAACTGACTTCGACCCCAAAGGGCAGTACTCAGCAGCATCGTATGAGCTGAAAAACATCTTTGTCCGAAATGCAATAAAAGAAGTGATACCGGGCACAGGCGAATACAGCACAACGAAAATGGAAACCCCTGCTTACCTGAGCGGAAACTACGACAGTTCCAACGGAACAGCAGATTATCTGGCAAATACGATAAACCCTGCTACGGATGTAAAAACTGAACATCAGACCAACTACTGGTTTTATATCCTCCCAAACGAGGAAACCACCCATACGGCATTGGTACTGGAAGGTACATTCAAGAAAAACGCAGACGATACGGGAAGTACCATCTATTACCCGATAATCATCAATAAAAGCCAGAGCGGAACAACCATCACCGGAGGTTCGGGCACAGGCACTTCAAACATAGCCCGTAACACTACTTACAGCATAAAAGCCACCATCAAAAGTATAGGTATTGCAGATCCTATGGGAGATATAACCCCTACTTCACTCCAACTGACGGTAAGCGTGGCGGACTGGGCATTGAATATTACCCAGGATGTAACTTTCGAATAAAACCTGAATAACAAGCAATACTTTAAATAACTATGAAGTTTCTCCGAATATCCATACTTACGGCACTACATGTATGCCTCATATTCCTGCACACATCATGTATACGGGAAGAGATGAACGCCTGTGTACAATACAAGCTGAACACACAGGCAGTGGATGAACAAGGAAATGACCTGACCGGAAACGGGATACTGGAAAAATCGGAAGTTTATCTGTTTGGAGAAAAAGGATTTATAAGAATGATACCGGCAAAAGCATCGTTGGAATATCTCTTTGGAAACCATAAGAGCGAAAGGCTGACACTCGTAGCATGGGGAAACATCAAGGAAGACACCTTGATTACTATCCCCATCCTGCCGGGAACCTCCATCGAAAATGCACGCCTGAAACTGAAGAGACATACCGAAGGCAACCATCTGCCTGTAACGGATATGTTCTATTGCCGCAAGGAGCTGAATAATACCGCCACAAGAAGTATACAGGAAGAAAGCATCACATTGGTAATGAAAAGAATAGCAGCAGGACTTAGCATACATACCCTGCACCTGGAAGAGCAATATCCCCGACAAGAAGAAAACTATACACTTCTTATAAGAGGCACGGGAACGGAAATGGACTTCACAGGTAAAGTGACAGGCGAAAATGCCGAGTACAAGCCGTTATCCATTACCGATGAGCAAGGCAATGTACATGTTCCCCCTTTCAGGATTTTTCCTACCGAGGAAGGAAAGGGTATAGAAATAGACATATACAGAGGGCAGGATAAGGTATGTACAGTGGAACGGGACAATGAAGGAAAACCTCTCTACGTAATGGCGGGAAAGCAAACGGACATTGAAATTGATTTCAAAAACACACAAATAAAAGCAACAGTAAAGGTCTTGCCTTGGGGAGAAGTGAACCAGAACACAGAAATCTAAGTAAGGAGAAGTATGACACAATTATTGAAATACAAAAGTGGTAAAATGACCGCATTATCTGTTATAGCCTTCACTGCAACCATTGTTGCCATGTTAGCATCATGCGATACCGCGCAACTCGAAATTCCGGAAGTGCAACTGACACTCCGCCTTTCGTTACCGGAAACAGGAGAATACGCACGTACACGTGCTATCACAGCCGATGAAGAAAATGCGATAGATATTGAACAACTGAAAGTATTGGTCTTCAAGGTAGAAGGAACTTCCGAGCTCTTTGCCTATGAAACTCCGCAGATACAGTTGCAGGCAAACCAGTATACAGTAACCCTAAAGCAAAGCCAAGCGAAAGAAAAGTACAGATTAGTTGTCATAGCCAATGCCGGCAAACAATTACCGGCCATTCAGGAAAACACTCCTAAAGACGAGGTACTAAGAAAAATTACGTTCAGCGCCAGCGGCAACTGGAACACGGCCAGTCCCTCAGATTACACTCCTTTTCCCATGTGGGGAGAAAGTACCACTGCGCAATCGATAACTTCTGCCACTACTTTGGGTTCCATCACCCTGCTTCGAGCATTGGCGCGTATAGATGTGGGCTGCGGACTCAAGGAAGAGACAGCAACAGGAGTCAGCGGATTCGCACTAAAAACCGTCAGCATATACCGGACTAACAATAAAGGCTATGCTGCCCCCGTAGACAGTAAGACAATCACCGACAATGTGGTTTCAGCCGTATCCGTACCTTCTGATGCCGGCACCAATGATGCCCTGACCTATACCTGTACAGATGATAAATCATTGCTACGGACTATCTATATAGCAGAAGCAGAACAGGGAACCAACAAGGATAACAATATATGTCTGGTCATAGGCGGGATTTATACAGGAGATACATATTATTACAGAGTGGACCTGACCGTCAACGGGAGTTATATTCCTATTAAAAGGAATTGCCGCTATATCGTAAATATCAAAGCTGTGAACAGCATAGGCTATACAACAGAAGAGGAAGCACTCTACGGCGACATTGTATTGTCCGTTACTGCCGACTTGTCGGCAGAAGCATGGGGCAGCCAGACAGAAGCGGGCAAGGGAACAATAACATTACTCTAAAAACAGTATAAAACAAATGGCAAAAATCATATCCTATACAATATTCATACTATTATTCGTAACCGGATGTAGTACCGATGAAACGGAATATTTTCCAGAAGATAATGTATTGGTCGAAGTCAAAGCGCCACAGACCGATGGGTGGAGTACAAAAGATTATATCAACACCCGGAATTGCCCGGAGAAAACAACCGTACGGAAAGAGGAAGACGGACTGAATATAAAAATACATACGCTTCCCGATACGAAGAGAACTGCAAAAAGCGGCATAAATACCCGCTGGGCGAATATGGAAGATAACATCACTTTCAGGGTGATAGCCTACAAATGTGCAGATGCCGCCAATATTTCAACGGCCAATTATGCCGGTTACGGAGACTACAGATTATCGGGTAGCAGCGTGCAAACGAACAAGAAACTATCCCTTCTAATAGGAACTTATACGTTTGTCTGCTATTCTTTTGGCAATTCAAATTCCTTAGCCGGCTTCGATAACAGTACAACCAATATACCAGTTTCAAACGGACAAAATTTCATGACCTGCATAAAGCCTAATATCAACATTAACAAAGCGGAAGATAGTAAATACACTTTGGACAATATTGTATTCAAACACCTGTGCGCACGATATAGAGTATTGGCAAAAGCACAAAGTGGAAGAATGAGTAACATCACAGCATGTTCCGGTTCCATAACATTGCCTAAAAAGACAGCAGTCTATTCATTTACCGACAACACATTGAATGTACAAGAAGAGAATACAGAAACCGTAAACATACTTTGGAACAATCCGGACGCCATGGAAGTATATAGCGAATACATATATTTACTTCCTCAAAACTCTGCAAAGATAACCGTTAGCCTGGATTTTACTGTTGGCGGAAAAGCCTACACAAACAAAAGTATCACAGCGGATGGATTGACATTTACTGCAAACAATACATACTACAGCAGCATAGATTTTAGTACAGACCAAGGTTACATAGTCGGAGGCGTAATATGGGCCAACGGAAATCTTTATTACGAGAACAATGAATATAAATTCTTTCCGAATACAGAAGACTTCATAGGAGGTACAAATACCGGCGAAATATTCTATTATAATGCACTGCTGCCATATCCATCCCTTAAAACAGATCCTGTAAAAACCTGGAATCCGGCGAATGACCCATGCAGTAAAATCGCTCCGGCAAACACATGGCGCACTCCAAGTTCCAAGGACTTCACCAAGTTACAGGAAGCAGGTTATACGATAGATGCAGTAAGTGGGAGTAAGAAAGGGTTCAAATTCGGCAATACGCTTTTCCTGCCGTATTGCGGTTATCTGCAATCCTTAGTTACTCCATATTATAAAGACAAAGACTATCGCGGATTATATGCCACTTCCGATTACAAATATATATTTGTATTTTGGAACAGTGCTTATGCCAACGGAAAAGCCGGATGCAACATGCCTAATGATTACAACTGCCCGTGGGATGCTTTTTGTATCCGGTGCATTCGGGATTAACACCGACCTGGCAGATTTGCTGCAACTCCTGTTCTACTGCACTACCTATGACACAAAAGCCAGCTAATTCATTGCGAGTTAGCTGGCTAATTCTATAATATTTTCCGAGAAATCTTAGAGTTCTGCCCAATGCCATTAAAACGGTACAGGCCCGTCCAATCCCACCCCGCCAAACGGATTGTCCGTTTGAGGCATATAGTCGGAGGCAGACGGAGGCGGTGGTGTAGAGGGACTGCCAATGGGCGCATTCATACGCGAACCGAACGTGGCTCCTCCCATACCCTCGGTAGGCGGCGGAATAACCATATCGTCTTCCGGATTCTGGAAGCGGGTGTACTGGCCGATAAAGCGCAGGCGCACATCGCCCACGGCACCGTTACGGTGCTTGGCTATGATAATCTCCGCCATGCCGCGCAGGTCTGTGCCGTCGGCGGAAGTATAAATCTTGTAATATTCGGGACGGTGGATGAAGCACACCATATCGGCATCCTGCTCAATGGCTCCGGACTCGCGAAGGTCGCTCAACTGCGGACGCTTGCCCTCTTCTCCCTCACGGTTCTCTACACCACGGTTCAACTGAGACAGGGCGATAATGGGAATGTTCAGCTCCTTGGCCAACCCCTTCAACGAACGCGAAATCGTACTCACCTCTTCCTGACGGCTGCCGAACGACATGCCGCTGGCATTCATTAATTGCAGGTAGTCGATAATAATTACCTTCACCCCATGCTCGCGAACCAGACGGCGGGCCTTGGTACGAAGTTCGAATACGGAAAGCGAGGGAGTATCATCCACGTACAGAGGCGCATCCAGCAGGTCGCGCAGCTTATAGTCCAACTGCTGCCATTCGTAATCGGCAAGCTGTCCGCTTTTGATTTTCTCACTCGGTATCTCGCACACGTTGGAGATGAGACGGTTCACCAACTGTACGTTGCTCATTTCAAGGGAGAACAAGGCAACGGGATTGCGGAAGTTCACGGCAATGTTCTTCGCCATGGAGAGCACGAACGCCGTCTTACCCATGGCAGGACGGGCAGCTATGATAATGAGGTCGGAGTTCTGCCAGCCGGAAGTCATCTTGTCCAGTTTCGTAAATCCGCTCTCAAGACCGCTCAAACCGTCGGTACGGGCGGCGGCTTTCTGAATAAGGTCGTACGCTTCGGCAATGACCGGATTGATTTGCGTATAGTCCTTCTTCATGTTCTGCTGCGAAATCTCGAAGAGCTTGCCTTCGGCTTCCTGCATCAGGTCGTCCACATCGAGCGTCTCGTCGAACGCTTTGGACTGTATGTTACTGGTGAAAGTTATCAGCTCACGCGCCAACGCCTTTTGGGCAATGATACGGGCGTGATACTCGATATGCGCAGAGGATGCCACCTTGCTGCTGAGCTGGGTGATGTAGAACGGGCCGCCCACCTCTTCCAAATCTCCGCGCTTGGCAAGCTGCTCCTTCACGGTGAGAATGTCCACCGGTTTCTGATTGACGGCAAGGTCTGTGATAGCGGAGTATATCAGCTGATGCCGGTGTTCGTAAAAAGATTCGGGACGGAGAATTTCGCTCACCAGCGAATAAGCGTCTTTCTCGATCATCAATGCACCCAAAACGGCCTCTTCCAGTTCCGGCGCCTGCGGCTGGATACGCCCGTAATCGTTGACCGGCTGGGGTGATTTCGACTTCGGGGTGCGGGTTGTTCGTCTTTGTTCTGCCACTTTATGAATTAAGAATTGAAATTTAAAAATTAAGAAATAAATAGTCCGCCTTTCAAAAGGGAAAGCAAAGATAAATGATTTTATTGATAGCAATCAACAAATCGTTGTTAAGTTTTCAATCTACTATGAACAGAATTCATTAACTTTGTCTCCGAAGCCTGCTTTGACAGGCCCGTTTTTATTTTTTAATTTTCAATTCTTAATTCTCAATTTAACGATGCTTACTTTTCCGAATGCTAAAATAAACCTGGGACTGAATATTACAGAAAAACGACCGGACGGTTACCATAACCTGGAGACCATCTTCTACCCTATTCCCGTGGAAGATGCGCTGGAAATAAGCCCGCTGCGCGAGGGTGACGGAAAATACTGCCTGCATCAGGCAGGTATGGAAATAGCGGGAGAAGCGGAAAACAACCTTGTAGTGAAGGCGTATAAGCTGCTGGACGGGTTGTTCGACCTGCCGCCAGTGGATATTCATCTGTTCAAGCATATCCCATCGGGGGCCGGATTGGGTGGCGGCTCGGCAGATGCTGCATTTATGCTGAAAATGCTGAATGAGAAGTTCGGCCTTGGACTGAGTACCGGGACTCTGGAAGAGTATGCCGCCCGCCTGGGAGCGGATTGCGCTTTCTTCATCCGGAATGCTCCTACCTATGCGGAAGGCATCGGAAATGTGTTCTCGCCTGTATCCTTGTCGCTGAAAGGGTATCAGCTCTGGTTGGTAAAACCGGATATATTCGTTTCCACACGGGATGCTTTCTCACAAATAAAGCCGCACCGTCCGGAACGGTCACTGAAGGATACGGTGCAGCTGCCCGTTGAAGCATGGAAAGAGTATATGGTGAATGACTTCGAAGAGAGCGTGTTCCCGCAGTTTCCCGCTATCGGGGCAATCAAGGAAGAAATGTACCGGCAAGGTGCTGTCTATGCTTCGATGAGCGGTTCGGGATCATCGGTGTACGGACTGTTTGCGGCGGATGCCGTATTGCCGGATGTAGACTTCGGTGAAAAAGCATTCGTATATAAAGGGAAACTGACCGTTTAAAAGTATGAAATATAAAGTATGAGGAATGAACCATGCGGACGGGACATTGTTATACCCTATATTTTATACTTCATACTTAATTTCAGGATGAAAAGATTCAGATTTTGTTTGGTAGCAGGCATGCTACTGTTTATTTCCGTTTCCACCGTTGCCAAAGGAGTTCCCACAAGCATACAGGCTGCTTTCGAAAAGATGTATCCGTATGTTGCAAATGCCCAATGGGAACAGATGGCAGGATGTTACGTAGCAGAATTCGTTATTGACGGCAGGGAAACAGATGTGTGGTTCGATGAAAATGCCCAATGGGTAATGATGGAGAATGATGTGGAGTCGCTGGAGAAAGTTCCCGCTCCCGTTGCGGAAGCATTTATGGAAAGCATTATGGCTTCCATGAGATTGAGGGATGTAAGGATAGTCACGTTTCCCAAACGCCCTGCGGTAATCGTTATCGAAGTGGAAGGCTACAACTCCGGTGAAGAATTCCAACTGTTCTATGCACCGGACGGAAAGCTGCAACGGCAACTGAATGTGAGTGAACTGGGCGGAGAGATTTACCCGGGACTCTTTAATTAAGCATAAAAGTATGAGGTATAACCATGCGGATGGAGCACGGTTATACCTCATACTTTATATTTTATACTTAAACTCAGTACACTTCTACTTTCGCGGCTATCCGTTTGGCTTTATCACGCAGCGCATCGAGGTCGCTGTCCAACGGGGCATAGCACAATACAACACCCATACGGCGATTGACGCGGGTGGTAGGCTTGCCGAAGATACGCAAGTAAGTATCTTCTTCTTTGGTCACCTCTTCCATGCCGCGGTAGTTGGGACGCTCCTGACTGGCAATGGGCGAAAGGATAACGGCACTCGCCCCTATCCGCTCCTGCTTGATACCCGGAATGGGCAAACCGAGTACGGCGCGGCAATGCAATTCGAATTCGTTCAGGTTCTGTGTTCCTGCCAGTGTCACCATACCCGTATCGTGCGGACGCGGAGAGAGTTCGGAGAAGTAAACGCCGTTCTCGTGGCTCAGGAAAAATTCCACTCCCCACAAACCGGCGCCGGTCAGGGCACGGGTCACTTTCTCCGCCATATCCTGCGCTTCCTTTAAATGGGCAGGGTCGATATGGGCAGGCTGAAAGCTCTCGCGATAGTCGCCGCCTTTCTGCACATGTCCGATAGGCGGGCAGAACAAAGTAGGGCCATTCTTTTGGGTAACCGTCAGCAAGGTGATTTCACTATCGAACTTGATAAACTCCTCAATGATAAGCTCCTTGATGTCGCCACGGCTTCCGTTGCAGCCGTACTCCCAGGCATGCTCCAGTTCGTCGGCACTCTTTACGAGCGACTGCCCCTTACCGGAAGAGGACATCAGCGGCTTTACCACACAGGGGAAACCGATTTTTTCGGCAGCAGCCTTCAGCTCATCCAGGGATTTGGCATAGAAGTATCTGGCTGTTTTCAGTCCCAGTTCCTTGGCGGCAAGGTCGCGGATAGCCTTACGGTTCATTGTAAAGTTGACCGCACGCGCGCTGGGCACAACCTGAATACCTTCTTTCTCGAAATCGTACAGGCGTTCCGTACGGATAGCCTCTATTTCGGGTACTATAATGTCCGGCCGGTGTTTGCGCACCACGCGTTCCAATGCTTCCCCGTCCAGCATGCTGAACACTTCGCACTCGTCCGCCACCTGCATGGCGGGTGCTCCGGCGTAAGAGTCGCAGGCTATGATATATTGCCCTTTACGTTGAGCTGAAATTACAAACTCTTTACCCAGTTCACCGGAACCTAACAGTAAAATCTTTTTCATCGGTTACTAATTTTTTTACTACCTATTATTATTGTTTTCTATGATTGGCAATTTGTTGTTTATCACTAGATGATGTTCAGGCATAAAACTGACGATTTACGGCCTACCGCCACCGCACTGCGGAAATAGTAAACCGTAAACCGTCAACTTGCAGTTATCATCACTGGTGCTGTTCTCTCAACAGGTCATTCACCGTCTTCACCGGATTGAATGTAGTCAGAGGAACTTCTACAAAGACCGTATTCCAGTCGCTCATGGCACCGTTCCACAATCCGGGAAGTTCCAGAGCTTTCAGGTCTTTGCCGTTCTTCGACTTATAGGAAATGAAGCCCGTAGCCTTGTCCACATACTTCACCAAATCGAACTTATGGCCCTTATAGTCGCGCACTGCACATACCAGGTCCACCGGATTGAAGTGCGTACCTTTTTCAAACATATCCTTCTTCTCAGGGTCGTTCATGTCAATCTGAGAACTTTCGAGGATTTGCAGGGAAATCGTACCATCGCTGTTGTAAGCAAGGAACGGACCACCACCCGGCTCGCCTACGTTCTTCACCATGCCGCAGACACGCATCGGACGGTTCAGCTTCTCTTTCAGGTAAATCACCAGTTCGGCATCTTCCAGGTTCTTCGTTTCGGGGTTCTTGCAGAACAGCTTCTTCTGTACAAACTGCAGGATGTCGAGAACCTGCTCGTGCGTGTACTTGCCGCTGTCCAGCAGTTGCAGATAGGCAAAAGCCTGCTGCTGCAAAGTGATGAGCACACCGGCAATCAGCTTCTTATATAATACGGTATCGCCTTTCAGTTTATCGGGCACTACGTTGTCGATGTTCTTAATGAAGATGACATCGGCATCGAGGTCGTTCAGGTTCTCTATCAATGCGCCATGACCGCCCGGACGGAACAGAAGCTTGCCGTTATCGCGGAAAGGCTTGTTCTCCATATCGGCGGCAACGGTATCGGTGCTCGGTTTCTGCTCGGAGAAGCTGATGTTGTAATCCACGCCGTACTTTCTGGCATAAGCCGCGGCTTTCTCGTCTACCAATGCCTTGAACAGCGCACGGTGTTCGGGAGATACGGTGAAGTGCACGTTTACCTTACCGCTCTTGTTGGCAGCATAAAGCGCACCTTCCACCAGATGTTCTTCGAGCGGGGTACGGCTGCCGTCCTCGTATTTATGAAACTTCAGCAATCCTTTCGGAAGGGCGCCGTAATTCAATCCTGCCGATTCGAGCAGGGCGGCAACCACCGCCTTGTAATTGCCGGCGGCAATCAGGGCAGGAATATCCTTGCCGGTTGTTTTCAGGCAAGCGGCATTCAGGTCGTCATAGAAAGCGAACTTCCCGATTTTCCCGAAGAATGTTTTCTCAAAGTCCGACTGCGGAGCATCGTATTCCGCTCCGAGGAATTCAAATAAATTCTTAAACATACGGCTTGCCGCGCCCGATGCCGGAACAAATTTCACCACCGTTTTGTCTGTCTGAGTATATGCTTCCCACGCATTCAGATATTTTTTCTGCTCATCGGCATCCGGAGCCAGTATACCCTGCTCCACGGAAGCGGCGGCAGACAACTTTAAATATGGAAATCCCTTTTCGAAGCAGGCCAGCTGTTCGGCTATCTGTTCTTCCGATATGCCTTTCTTGGCAAGTAGTTCTTTGTCTTGGAGTGTTATCATAATATCTAAATTAATTAATTGATGCCCAAAAATACAAAAAAAGCACAAGCACCGTCATGAAAAGGAAGAAAAAAACTACCTTTACAGCAGAAAATACGGACAATTATGGAAACAGGTGAATTTTTCACAGCCGAAGAGAAGCGTTTGCTCTTCGTGCTCTACCGAAAATTATTGCAGCTTTCCGGAGAGACGCTCCACAAGGGCGATTGCAGAAAGCTGAAAACACATCTTGTAAACTCTATACAGAACAACCGCATACAGCGGGATATCTTCGGGCTGAACCCGATTATAAAGGATATGCAGACCGCCGTTATCGTGGCGGAAGAGATAGGCATGAGGCGGGCATCCATCCTGGGACTGATGCTCCATGATTCCGTGCGCTGCGGCACCTGTACCGCCGAAGAGGTGGAACGGAACTACGGCGAGGATGTGGCGGGCATCATACGCGGACTGATACGGGTAAACGAACTTTACGCCAAAAGCCCTACCATCGAGTCGGAGAACTTCCGCAACCTGCTGCTGTCCTTTGCAGAGGACATGCGCGTTATCCTCATCATGATTGCCGACCGCGTGAACATCATGCGCCAGATAAAGGAGTGCGAGAACGACGAAGCACGCAGGCAGGTGGCCAATGAAGCCGCCTATCTGTACGCTCCCCTCGCCCATAAGCTGGGGCTGTACAAACTGAAGTCGGAACTGGAAGACCTTTCGCTGAAGTACACGGAGAAGGAAGTCTACTACCACATCAAGGAGAAACTGAACGAAACCAAGGCATCGCGCGACAAGTATATAGCCGCTTTCATCGCTCCGGTACAGAAGAAGCTGGAAGAGGCGGGACTGCACTTTCACATCAAGGGGCGCACCAAATCCATCCACTCCATCTACCAGAAGATGAAGAAGCAGAAGTGTCCTTTCGAGGGTGTGTACGACCTGTTTGCCATCCGTGTAATTCTGGACTCCCAAGTGGAAAAGGAGAAGCTGGAGTGCTGGCAGGCATATTCCATTGTAACGGATATGTACCAGCCCAACCCGAAGCGTCTGCGCGACTGGCTGTCCGTGCCCAAGAGCAACGGCTACGAATCGCTGCACATCACCGTCATGGGGCCTGAAGGCAAATGGGTGGAAGTGCAGATACGCACCGAACGCATGGACGAGATAGCCGAACGGGGGCTTGCCGCCCACTGGCGGTACAAGGGCGTGAAAGGCGAAAGCGGACTGGACGAATGGCTGACTTCCGTACGTGAAGCGCTGGAGAATTCCGACAGCAGCGGACTGGAGACCATGGACCAATTCAAGCTGGATTTATACGAAGACGAAGTGTTCGTCTTTACCCCCAAGGGAGACTTGTTCAAACTGGGCAAGGGTTCCACCGTGCTCGACTTCGCCTTCCACATCCACAGCAAGCTGGGCTGCAAATGTATAGGAGCCAAGGTAAACGGCAAGAACGCACAGTTGAAGCAGATACTGAACAGCGGCGACCAGGTGGAAATCATGACGTCCAATACACAGACGCCCAAGCAGGACTGGCTGAACATCGTCACCACTTCCAAGGCGCGCACCAAGATACGGCAGGCGCTCAAGGAAATGGCTGCCCGCCAGCACGCCTTTGCCAAGGAGACATTGGAGCGTAAGTTCAAGAACCGGAAAATAGAGTATGACGAGGGTACGATGATGCGCCTCATCAAACGGCTCGGCTTCAAGGTGGTGACGGACTTCTACCAGAGTATTGCCGATGAAACGCTCGACGTGAACGGCATCATCGACAAGTACCTCGAACTCCAGAAACGGGAGAACGACACGCACGACGACATCGTGTACCGCAGTGCCGAAGGCTATAACCTGCAGGCTGCCGCCCTGCCCGAAGAGACCACCGCCAAAGAGGACGTGCTCGTCATCGACCAGAACCTGAAAGGGTTGGACTTCAAGCTGGCACGCTGCTGCAATCCTATCTACGGAGATGAGGTATTCGGTTTCGTAACCGTAAGCGGCGGCATCAAGATACACCGCTGCGACTGTCCGAATGCAAGTGACTTGCGCGAACGCTTCGGATACCGCATCGTAAAGGCACGCTGGGCAGGCAAGTCGCAAGGCACGCAATACTCCATTACGCTGCGTGTGGTGGGACACGACGACATAGGCATCGTTACCAATATCACTTCCATCATCTCCAAAGAGACCGGCATTACGCTGCGAAGCATCGGCATAGACTCGCACGACGGATTATTCTCGGGAACGCTTACCATCATGGTAGGCGACACCGGAAGACTGGAAGCGCTCATCAAGAAGCTGAGGACGGTAAAGGGAGTAAAGCAGGTATCGCGCAACTGACGGGGTAAATCCCAAGTTCAACATTGCGGACCGTAAAGTGCTACACTACGTTTCTAAAGTGCTACTTGGCGACGCTAAAGTTCTACTTTACAATCCTAAAGTAGAACTCTACGTTTCCCAAGTCCAACACTGCGTCTTCCCCGCCCTTATTTCTCAATGTTTTAATTCTAAAGACTCAATTTACCAACTATGCGATACGATTTCAAAAAACAACTCCGCAGTTTCGGTTATGCCTGGCAGGGCATCCGGAGCTGCGTAGGCAAGGAGCAGAACCTGAGTTTTCATCTGATTGCCATGACGGCAGTAACCCTTGCGGGATTTGTTTTAGGCATTACACGCACGGAATGGACGGTCGTTATCCTCTGTTTCGGTGTGGTGATTGCCGCCGAGCTGTTCAACACCGCTATCGAAAGGCTGGTGGACCTGGTATCTCCCGAACGGCACCCCGTTGCGGGGCAGGTAAAAGACATTGCCGCCGGAGCAGTGCTGGTGTGCGCTGTTGCGGCGGCAATTATAGGATTGATAATCTTTATACCGTATCTTTAAAGGCAGACGTTATCTTACCCTTTTCCTTTTATAGTAGGGATACGTCAGCAGGACGAAGAAGAATAAGGCAAGTATGGCGGCTACACCGGCGGCGTGGTAAAGCAGGAATGCATCTGCCAGGCGGCAAGCCGTTGCCAGACCCGCCAGAAGTCCGGTTTCCATAACCAGGTGGCAAGTCGTGTTGCCCGTTCCCCGCTGGCAGTGATGAGACAGCTTTACGAACATCCTTGTAAACGGCAGCGTCAGAAACACCAACGCCGCCAATGCCAAGAATGCGATGTAGTCGCCTATATAGAGCAGTGGCAGCAATACGCCCGGCACGAAAGCTATCAGCAGCATATTCAGTGCAGGAACCCATGCACGCGGCAGCAGGAAGCGGTCCAGGCTGCACAGCCTCATCCCGATAGGCGCACGGAAAGCCACATATACCCTCGATGCGAAATACATGCCGAGAACTCCCACGGCAACGGCTGCATAAACAACCGTGCGGAAACCGTAAAGGTCGTACAGCAGGAAGCCTGCGCACGCCCCTGCCAGCATACCCAGCCGGGCAGACCACGCATAAATCATATTGCCGGCACTGCGCCTTGTAGATGTGGTAATGTCGATAGCCACCGTAATGCCCGCCGTCGTTGCCAGTCCGAAGCATACGCCCTGTACCGAAGCAAGCAGCATCAGCTTGAGATAGCTGTCGGCAAAGGCATACCCTGCCATTGCAGCCAGCATGACGAAAGCAGAAGAAAGCAATACGTTCTTCCGCTTATACTCATCGCACAGATAGGCATGAAACGGGCCTGCCGCAAACATCGCCGCAATGAATGCCAGAAACATGTCGCCTGTCCGGGAAACGGACATTCCCAACTGCTCCGGCATTACGAACGAAAGTACGGGAAAGAGCATGTAGACGGATGCGAACAGCAGCAGATTAGCTGTGCACATCCGCCAGAAGTTCAGCGTCATAAGCCTGTCAATACTGTTCTTTCTCATTCGGGAAGTCTAAGTTCTTCACATCGGAAATGTAATGGCTGATAGCATCGGTCATTACAGTATGCAGGTCGGCATAACGGCGCAGGAAACGGGGGCGGAAACCGTTGTTCATGCCCAGCATATCCTGTACTACCAGCACCTGGCCGTCTACGCCGCTACCGGCGCCGATGCCGATGACGGGAATAGTCAGCTCGCCTGCCACACGCTCTGCCAACGCAGCGGGAATCTTCTCCAGTACAAGGGCAAAGCATCCGGCTTCTTCCAGCAGGTGGGCGTCGCGTACCAGTTTCTCCGCTTCGGCATCGTCCTTGGCGCGTACCGTGTATGTTCCGTACTTGTTGATAGACTGAGGCATCAGTCCGAGGTGTCCCATAATAGGAATACCTGCGCTGAGAATGCGTTTTACCGTACCGATGATTTCTTCCCCGCCTTCCAGCTTCAGGGCATCGGCATGGCTCTCCTTCATGATACGGATGGCAGATGCAAGACCTTCCATTTCGTTTCCCTGATAAGAACCGAAAGGCATATCCACCACTACCATTGCGCGCTTTACGCCGCGCACGACGGACTTGGCATGATAAATCATCTGGTCGAGGGTTATGGGCAGCGTAGTCACGTTGCCCGCCATTACGTTGGAAGCGGAGTCGCCCACCAGGATGACGTCCATACCTGCGCCGTCGACAATCTGCGCCATGGTATAGTCGTACGAGGTCAGCATCGATATTTTTTCGCCTCTCTGTTTCATCTCAACAAGGCGATGCGTAGTTACTTTACGAGTGTCGTCTGAAATATATCCAGCCATAATCTTAATGAATGTGTTAATGAGTTATCAATTAAAATAGCGCGCAAAGTTAGCGCTTTTTCCCATTACTTGTGCACTTGAAGCATTTTATCGTAAGTGAATCCCGTAAAATCATCCAATACACAATGACATAACGGAGCGACGGCCTCACGGGAGTTGGTCGTTGCCAGCCCTATCACGGTGGCTTCGGATGCCATGCCCGCTTTCAGTCCGTTAAAGGAGTCCTCGAATACATAGGTGTTGCCGGGAGTCGTGCCGAATACTTCCATACCGAGCAGGAAGCAGTCGGGAGCCGGCTTTGAACGGGAAAACATCTCTGCGGTAAGAATCCGGTCGAACATTGTCCTTACCTCGGGGCGGGCACGGTAGACGGCAGCCATTTTCCGGTCGTTGGAGCTGGTGACAACCGCCATTTTCACGTGGTTACGGCGCAGGTCGGCAATGAAATCGAGCACACCGGGGATGTAATCATACGCCATGTCCCGCTCAAAAGCGTTGAGGGCGGTGGTGATTTCCTGCTGTTCCTTTGTCTTTCCGGCAAAGAAAGTGTCGTAGATGTAGGTCATGGTCTGCCCCTTTATGCGGCTCTCCAAATCGTCCATGCCCAGATAGTCCACTCCCGCTTTATGCCAAAAGACGGAATACTGCGTTTCGGTATCCATTACCACTCCGTCGAAATCGAACAGGACGGCCGTTGTTTTTGTTGTATCCATATTAAAAAAACAAATATAATATTCGGGCGCAAAGGTCTGAATAATCATCGAACTGAGCAAATATTCATTATCTTTTGATAAGATAGGAAGCTTTCACTATCTTTGCAAACACTTAATTGACGTATATCCAATGAACGATCCGCATATTTTGGGAACCGAACGAATAGGCAAACTGCTTGTGCAGTATTCCATCCCTGCCATTATCGGTATGACAATTACTTCGTTATATAATATCATCGACAGTATATTCATCGGTCATGGCGTAGGAGCCATGGGTATTGCCGGGCTTGCCATCACCTTTCCGCTGATGAACCTGGTGGTTGCTTTCTGTACGGTAGTCTCGGCAGGCGGCTCTACCATATCATCCATACGTCTGGGGCAGAAAGATACGGACGGAGCCACAGAAGTGCTGAACCACACCCTGATGCTGTGCCTTGTCAACGCATTCCTGTTCGGCGGCATCTCCTTTATCTTCCTGGACGAAATCCTGCGCTTTTTCGGCGCCAGCAACGAAACGCTGCCGTATGCACGGAACTTTATGCAGATAATCCTGCTGGGTACGCCGGTGACATATACAATGATAGGGTTGAACAACATCATGCGTGCCACGGGTTATCCCAAGAAGGCGATGCTGACTTCGATGGTTACGGTGGTGTGCAACATTATTCTCGCCCCTATCTTCATCTTCCACTTCGACTGGGGTATCCGCGGCGCGGCAACGGCAACGGTCATTTCGCAATTTATCGGCATGATATGGGTGGTGAGCCACTTCCTGCAAAAGACAAGCATCGTACGCTTGCAACCGGGTTTCTGGAAAATGAAAAAGCGCATTATCAGCAGCATTTTCTCCATAGGGATGTCTCCGTTCCTGATGAATGTAACGGCATGCGTCATCGTCATCATCGTCAACAACAGCCTGCAACGTTACGGCGGCGACATGGCTATCGGCGCTTACGGCATCATGAACCGGCTGCTGGTGCTGTACGTAATGATTGTACTGGGACTGACCATGGGCATGCAGCCTATCGTGGGCTACAACTTCGGAGCACAGAAGTACGACCGCGTAAAGGCTACGCTGCGCCTGAGCATCCTTACGGGCGTGTGCATCACCAGTACGGGCTTTATCATCTGCGAACTGTTTCCGCATGCCGTATCGGCTGTCTTTACCAGTGACGGGCAACTGATTGACATGGCTTCCAGAGGAGTGCGTATCGGCATAGCCATGTTCCCATTGGTAGGTGCGCAAATCGTTATCGGCAACTTCTTCCAAAGCATCGGCAAGGCGAAAATCAGCATATTCCTGTCTCTTACCCGGCAGTTGTTGTACCTGCTGCCGGGACTGATTATCCTGCCCCGCTACATGGGGCTGGACGGTATCTGGACGTGTATGCCCGTATCGGACTTTTTTGCATTCGTTACGGCGGTCGTTGCCCTGTGGATATATGTAAAGAAACTGAAGAGGTTGTCTCCTCTCCAGTCTTAATCCTTATAAATCGTTCGAGGCTACGCTCGCCACCACACTGCCGTCGAACAAGTGTACCGTACGGTGTGCAAACGAGGCATCGTGCCGGGAGTGCGTCACCATGACAATGGTAGTGCCTTCCCGGTTCAGTTCCGTCAGCAGGTTCATCACTTCCGCACCGTTCTTGGAGTCCAGGTTACCGGTAGGCTCATCGGCAAGAATCAGTTTCGGATTCGTCACCACGGCGCGGGCAATGGCTACACGCTGCTGCTGACCGCCGGAAAGCTGTTGCGGAAAGTGCTTGGCACGGTGGCTGATGTTCATCCGTTTCAAGATATCATCTACCATGCGCTTGCGTTCACCCGCTTTCACGCCCAAATAGGTAAGAGGCAGTTCTACATTTTCGTAAACGTTCAGCTCATCTATCAGGTTAAAGCTTTGGAATACGAATCCTAACTTGCCTTTGCGCACGCGGGTACGTTCTTTCTCTTTCAGGTCCGCCACTTCCTGCCCGAGCAATTTATAACTGCCTTCCGTAGGATTGTCCAGCAGACCGAGTATATTCAATAAGGTAGACTTGCCGCAACCGGACGGGCCCATGATGGCTACAAATTCCCCTTCTTTCACTTCGAGGTTTACATGGTTCAACGCTACCGTCTCCACTTCCGAGGTACGGAATACTTTACTGATGTCGTTTATCTTAATCATATTGTTTTGTTTTTCTATGTTATACGCTTTTTTATTCACTCTTGATACTGTTCACAGGGTTCTCGTTGGCTATCCGCCAGGACTTCCAAAGGACGCAGCCTACGATTACCGCCAGATTGGCGATTACCACCAGCAGATACACAACCCAACCGAGAGGAACCTGCTCGGCAAACTGCTCCATCCAGATACCGTTGATATACCACGATGCAAGAGTTCCGAGAACAACTGCCGGCAATGCTACGACAAGCACGTCTTTGGAAAGCAATTCCAGGATAGAGGATGCTTCCGCACCGTTGACCTTGCGGATGGCAATCTCCTTGCCGCGACGGCGTACTTCATCGGCAGTATATCCTATCAGCCCCATCAGCATGACGAAGAACATCGTTACGGCCGCCATCAGTGTGGCATTGCGGAACACGCGGACACTGTTGTAGGAATCGGTAATCTGCTTTTCATAGCTGACGAAGTCGATGGTCTGATTACCGAAGGCATCGGCTGCATCCTTGTTCAGTTGCCGCAGGTTCTGTACAAAAGGTTCTTTCAAACGGACATGTACCGTCCCCGTGAAATGTTGATTATAGCGGGCGACAAAAGGCATCTTGGCTTCCGTGAAATCCCCTATCTGGAAATCTTTCAGCACCCCCGCCACTTTCATCTGTGCAGCATTGTCTACATCGACGGTACGCCCCACGGCATCCTTTCCCCAATGCATCATGTCCGCAAATGTTTCATTTACGATTATCTCATCTTTCGTACGTGCCATACGCCCCGCCTTGAACGCCATGCCCATCATTGCCGGATAGTCCTCCCGCATATAGAAACAGGCACGTGTGGAAAAAAGCACATTGCCCGATGCGTCACGAATCATAGAGCCGCTATATCCGCTGACAGGCGTATTGTTGGCACTGGTCACCGCCTCTACATAAGGAAGCCCTTTAAAGAACCGGAGAGCGGCATCACTCTCTTTATCCTCGTTCCAATAGGCATTGGCAAACGCCATCCGCTGCGGATTATACCCCATATCCTTGTTCAGCACATATTGATACTGCACCATCACCACGCACATAAGTCCGCAAATGAATGCCACCCCTGCAAACTGGATGAAAAGCAGCGGACGCTTCCAGCCTTTCTTCCCTTCGGTATAGCGGCGGAACACTTGGGATACGGGAATACGGGCAAACAAACGTCCCGGCAATACTCCGCCCACCAAAAACAGTATGCCGACCACCGTCAGCGGAACCCAGATACGTTCCGGAGCAAGCAGCAAAGAAAGTTTCGCCGCAGCGGTATCTTCAAAGAACTCCCGGAAATTCAGCAGCACCAAAGCCATCAGGAGCAATGCCGCCGCAATGATAATGCCCGTTTCCAAAAGGAACATGCCGAATATCTTGCCGCCGCTTGCCCCGTTGCATTTATGCACGCCTACCGCTTTGGCACGGTATGTAAGTGAGGAAATGGAAATCAGCACGTAGTTCAGCGCCGCAATGAAAAGAATGGCAAAGCCGAGGACGGTCATGATATTACGCATCCGCTCTACGCTTTCGTAATTGCGGTAGGTGTCACGGATAGGCTTTACAAACGCCGTATAGCCATACTTCTTTTTGTCCTCTTCCGGGCGATATTTCTCTATCATAGCGTCTATACGCGCATTCACCACCGACTTGTCCGCACCGGGACGGAAACGGATGTATTCGGGATAACTGTCTCCCCCGCGCCATGAGTAGTTGCCGACTCCGTCGTTCCACAAGGTGGGCATAGAGATAACGGCTTCAGGATGGACGGTTGCATTTTCGGGCAATGCCTCATAAGTACCTTTCACCGTAAAGTCTTTCTCGTGATTGTAGTTGACGGTCTTTCCCACCGGATTCTCTCCGCCGAATATTTTCCCGGCAAAGCGGTCGCTTAGGAAAATCACATTGGGCTGCTGAAGGTCTTTCACCGGATTACCGCTCAGCACTTCGATACCCATTGTCTTGAAAAAGAGTGAATCCGCCACTATCTTTCTTTCGTCAAAACGGGCGTTTTCATTGTATAACGGGGCATTCATCCAATGGCAGGTGCTGGTAGCAGCTTCCACCTGTTCGGGAAAGTTCTCCAGTATGGCGCCCGCCACAGGGCCGCAATTCTGCTCCTGCGGCGGGTACTTCTCGCCCTTAACGGTAAATACCGACCAGATTTGGTAGAGATTGTCGTAGTCTTTGTAGCAGGTGTCGAAACTCTGCTCGTACGCCACGCGGGAGAACAGCAGGATACTCATCGTCAGGCTTAATCCCAAGGAGATTATCTTGATGATATTCGAGCCGCGTCCCCGAAGCAGGGTTTGAATGACATAATAGATTTGTTTCATCGTATACTAATTTATAATTCGTAAACCTACAGTATCGGAAATACATGGCTTGCCGCCATGTTTTCCTGCCTATAATAATGCAGAAAGCGTGCCAAAGGAGTTATGGTTTTGATTATCAGGTAATCCCGCATAAATGATCCATATACAGGTGTCTAAAAATTAGACACAACCCGTCCAATAATTAGACACAGCCTGCCGAATAATCAAATACTATCTGCTTAATGCCTGCCTACAAATCAGATAAACAGACATTTATTCTTTGCAACCCCTGGCCTGATTAGCCAAATCATCACTTACAGAACAGAAAAACGGAAAATAGGACAACTTTTCTATCGAATGAAAACTTTACCTTTGCCCTCAATTTCCATAGATATATACTGACAGATAATTCAACTTTCATAGATATAGACTGTATAGAGTTATTATGATGAAGCCATATAAACCTTTACTCCTGTCATTCCTCTGCCTGCTTATGGGCAGTTGCGACATGATAGACTATCATCCGTATGATGTACGCATCAACGGTGAGACCGATGTAAACGCCCATAATATTGCGGAGATAGAGCAGAAATGCAAGGACAAGACAACGATTAAGTTCGTGACCATGGGCGACTCGCAACGCTGGTACGACGAAACGCTGGACTTCGTGGGAGAGATAAACAAGCGCGATGACATCGACTTCGTTATCCACGGCGGTGACATGAGCGACTTCGGCGTGACGGACGAGTTTCTGTGGCAGCGCGACATCATGAACAAGCTCCGTGTACCCTACGTAGCCCTGATAGGCAACCACGACTGCCTCGGCACGGGAGAAGAAACATACCGCGCCGTATTCGGCGACCCTAACTTCTCATTCATTGCCGGACGGGTGAAGTTCGTATGCCTCAACACCAACGCTATGGAGTTTGACTACTCCCGCCCCATTCCCGACTTCACGTTCCTCGAAAAAGAGCTTACCGACCACAAGGACGAATTCGACAAAACCGTTGTGTCCATGCACGTACGCCCCTATGCCGACCAGTTCAACAATAACGTGGCACGCGTCTTTCACCGCTACGTAACCGAATTTCCCGGCATACAGTTCTGCACTGCCGCCCACGAGCACCACGTCTTCGAGGAAAACCTCTTTGAGGACGGCATCATGTACTACATGAGCGACTGCATGAAGAACCGCAACTACTATGTATTCACCATAACACCCGAAGGATATGAGCGCGAAGTGGTCTATTTCTAATCTGCCGGCACTCGCCGCCATCTGCCTGCTGTTGCTGTGGTGCAGCCCGCTTTCCGCACAGGAACGGGATACGGTGATTATCGTAAAGCACGATACCGTTTACCTGCAACGCAAACCCGACACCGTCGTTGCCGGCCGTACACGCCACAGCCGGTACGACCGGCGCGTGCACCGCTACCGCAAACGGTGGGAAGCCTTGATTCCGACACACACCAAGATACAGTTTGCCGGCAATATGGGACTCCTCTCGCTGGGTACGGGCTGGGATTACGGCAAGCGCAACCAATGGGAAACGGATGTTTTTCTGGGTGTCCTGCCCAAATATCAGTCCGACTGCACCAAACTGACATTTACCTTGAAGCAGAACTACATCCCCTGGAGCCTGCAAATCAAAGAAAGCCGGTTCTCGGCAGAGCCCCTTACCTGCGGTATGTACTTCAACACCGTGTTCGGCGATGAATTCTGGGTGAACGAACCGGATCGTTATCCGAAAGGCTACTACGGTTTCTCGTCCAAAGTACGCATCCACGCTTTCCTCGGACAACGCATTACGTATGATATCGACCCGCGCCGCAGATTTACGGCAAAAGCCATTACGCTGTTCTACGAAATCAGTACCTGCGACCTGTACATCGTAAGTGCATTCACCAACAAGTACCTGAAGCCGAAGGATTACCTGAGCTTGTCCTTCGGAGTGAAGCTACAGTTGCTGTAAGGCATGTCTTTCAAGTGAAATTACAGGTACCGCAAGGTTGCCGGCTGTATCTTGCAGTGGTACGAGATGTATCCCACGGTGGTACAAGAAGTACCTCGCTATGGTACGGCATGTACCCTGCGGTGGTACAGCACCTACCATACCGTGGTACAACGTATACCACACCGTGGTATGACACCTACCTTGTCGTGGTACGGCATGTACCCTGAGGCGGAACGTAGCGCAGCCCCTCTTCTGCTACTGCTTTTGTTACTTCCGCTCCTTATAAAAAAAACATCCATGTGTCTTGCCGGGCAGCAAAGCCCAATGAAAAAGTCCCCGAATTATTCCTCTCCTTTCCCTTCTTTCTCGGGAAAATAGAATATATTTGCCCTCACAAATATAACAAGACATCGTTCTGCCATGAAGAAATCCGGAAACATTCTTATCGTTGATGACAATCGCGGCGTACTCACCGCATTGCAACTGCTGTTGAAGCCTTATTTTGATAAAATAACCGTCCTTTCTTCACCGGTCACCCTTCCCGCCACCTTACGCGAAGACACCTGGCAGGCAGTGCTTCTTGATATGAATTTCACATCCGGCATCAATACCGGAAACGAGGGGCTTTATTGGTTGCACGAAATAAAGAAACAATATCCGGCGCTCCCCGTAGTGCTGTTCACCGCCTATGCCGACATAGACCTTGCTGTACGGGGGATAAAGGAAGGAGCAACGGACTTTATCGTCAAGCCCTGGGATAACGGAAAGTTAGTGGAAACCCTGCTGAATGCCGCACAAAACGCCCCTGCATCCGGGAAGAAAACAGCAACCACGCCTGCAAGCACCGCTTTTTCCATGTACTGGGGAGAAAGCCCCGTCATGCAGCAGCTTCGCATGCTGGTAGAAAAGGTAGCGGCCACCGATGCCAACATCCTCATCACCGGCGAGAACGGTACGGGTAAAGAGATGCTTGCCCGCGAGATACATGCCCTCTCCGCACGCCACCGCAAGGAAATGGTAAGCGTGGACATGGGCGCCATTACCGAAAGCCTTTTTGAAAGTGAGCTTTTCGGCCATGTGAAGGGGGCGTTCACCGATGCCCATGCCGACCGTCCCGGAAAGTTCGAGGTTGCCGACCACAGCACGCTCTTCCTCGATGAAATAGGCAATCTCCCCTATCACCTGCAAGCCAAACTGCTGACCGCCATCCAGCGCCGCAGCATCGTGCGGGTGGGCAGCAATACGCCTGTTCCCGTAGATATCCGCCTTATCTGCGCCACCAACCGCAACCTGTCCGAAATGGCGGACAAAGGAGAATTCCGTGAAGACTTGCTCTACCGCATCAACACCATCCATCTTGAAATTCCTGCGCTGCGTGAACGGCAGGAAGATATCATCCCACTGGCAGAGCGTTTCATCACACGTTTCTGCAAGCAATACGGGAAGCCGGCCTTGCGTCTGGACAATGCGGCGCTGGAGAAGCTGATGCTGCACCCCTGGTCCGGCAACATCCGCGAACTGGAACATGCCATCGAGAAGGCCGTTATCATCTGCGACGGTGCATTCCTCTCTGCCGGATTGTTCCAGTTGCAACGCAGGAACGAAGCCTCGGAAATGCCTGCCGCATCCACTCTTGAAGACATGGAAAAGCAAATGATACGCCGCACGCTGGACAAGTGCGGCGGCAATCTCTCGGCGGTGGCCTCGCAACTGGGAATTACCCGGCAGACGCTTTACAATAAAATGAAGAAGTATGGGCTTTGAGAAACCTAAGGATATCAGCCAATATTACGTTTTCCGGACTGTCGTCAGCCTGCTCACAGCCACGGCTGCCGGCATAATGTGGACGCTGTTCTTTCTGAAGCCGCCGGGTGCGTATGGCTGGGGCGACCCTCTGCTCTGGGCTGTCCTGTTCACCGTGCTTCTTCCTTTGGCAGTATACTGGCAGCAACGGTTGTACCGCCGCCACACCCGTAAAGTTCTTTTCATGCTCGATGCCATCGAAAACAACGATACCGCCATCCACTTCTCCGAAACGGACGGAACCGAAGACAACCGCCTCGTAAACCGTTCGCTGAACCGCGTAGCCCGTATCCTGCATAATGTAAAGAGTGAAACCGCCCAACGGGAGAAGTACTACGAGCTTATCCTCGACTGTGTAAACACCGGTATCATCGTGCTGAACGACAACGGAGCCGTCTATCAAAAGAACAACGAAGCCCTGCGCCTGCTCGGACTGGAAGTATTTACGCACGTCCGCCAACTGTCGCGCGTGGACGCCCATCTGACGGATACGCTCACCGCCTGCCGTCCCGGCGACAAGTTCCAGGCGGCATTCGGCAACGAACGCGGAACCGTAAACCTATCTGTCCGCGTCAGCGACATCACCGTACGCCAAGAGCACCTGCGCATCCTCGCCCTGAACGACATCAACAACGAACTGGACGAAAAGGAGATAGACTCCTGGATACGCCTTACACGCGTGCTGACCCATGAAATCATGAACGCCGTAACCCCCATCACTTCCCTGAGCGATACCCTGCTGAAACTGACCGAAGCCCGGATATCGAAAGAAGAGATGCGGCACGGTCTGCAAACAATCAGTACCACAGGCAAAGGGTTGCTCGCTTTCGTAGAATCCTACCGCAGGTTTACGCGCATCCCCACTCCCGAACCGTCCCTGTTCTACCTCAAAGGCTTCATCAACCGTATGGCGGAACTGGCGCGGCATCAATATCCCGACACCCCGGTTACGTTCAATGTTTCCATCGTTCCCGACGATTTGATACTCTATGCTGACGAGAATCTCATTTCGCAAGTCATCATAAACTTACTGAAAAATGCCATACAGGCTTTTGAAACGGGTGCTCCGGCAGCAACGGGGACAAATGCGGAAACAACAGCGGAAACAAACGCAGCAACTACGGAAAAACACATCAACATACGCGCCTACTGCAACGAAGCCGAAGCCGTACTGATAGAAATATCCAACAACGGCCCCGCCATCCCCCCGGACATTGCCGGGCATATTTTCATTCCTTTCTTCACTACCAAAGAAAACGGAAGCGGCATCGGACTGAGCATCTCCCGGCAAATCATGCGCTTATCCGGCGGAAGCCTCTCTCTGATAGCCGGGAAGGAGACAACTTTTGTATTGAAATTTAATTGAACCAATTAAGTTTTGGTTTTGTTGTCAAGAATGAATATCTTTGTACACAAAGGTACGAAAAGCATTTTCTAATAAAACTCATAACACACTATTTATGCTATTTACAGCTGAAAACATTTTACTTGTAGGTTCTATTTTACTTTTTGTCAGCATCATCGTAGGCAAAACCGGTTACCGTTTCGGAGTTCCCGCCTTGTTACTTTTTCTTGTGGTGGGCATGCTTTTCGGCAGCGACGGACTCGGATTGCAATTCCACAACGCCAAAGAAGCGCAGTTCATCGGTATGGTGGCTTTGAGCATTATCCTGTTTTCGGGCGGAATGGATACCAAGTTCACCGAAATCAAGCCTATCCTCTCCCCCGGTATTGTACTGTCTACTTTCGGTGTGCTGCTGACGGCACTGTTTACCGGACTGTTTATATGGTGGCTGTCGGGCATGAGCTGGACCAATATCCACCTGCCGCTCATCACCTCCCTGCTGCTGGCTTCCACCATGTCGTCTACGGACTCGGCATCGGTATTCGCCATCCTGCGCTCGCAGAAGATGAACCTGAAGCACAACCTGCGTCCCATGCTGGAGTTGGAAAGCGGAAGCAACGACCCGATGGCCTATATGCTGACTGTCGTACTTATCCAGCTCATCCAGTCCTCGGGTATGGGTGCTTCGCAGATAGCCTTCTCTTTCGTGATACAATTTGTGGTAGGTGCTGCCGCCGGCTATCTGCTGGGCAAGCTGGCCATCCTTATGCTCAACAGGCTGAATATAGACAACCAGTCGCTCTACCCCATTCTGCTGTTGTCGTTCGTATTCTTCACCTTCTCCATTACCGATCTGATGAAGGGCAACGGCTACCTCGCCGTCTACATTGCCGGCATGATGGTGGGTAACAACAAAATCATGCACCGCAAAGAGATTTACACGTTTATGGATGGACTGACATGGCTTTTCCAGATTATCATGTTCCTCTGTCTCGGTCTGCTGGTGAACCCGCACGAAATGCTGGAAGTGGCAGTCGTGGCATTGCTCATCGGCGTATTCATGATTGTCATAGGACGCCCGCTCAGCGTGTTCCTCTGCCTGCTCCCGTTCGGGAAACGTATCAATATGAAGTCCAAAATGTTTGTGTCCTGGGTAGGGTTGCGAGGCGCGGTTCCCATTATCTTCGCTACCTATCCGGTAGTGGCAGGTGTGCCGGGAGCAGATGTAATCTTCAACATCGTGTTCTTCATCACCATCCTCTCACTCGTCATCCAAGGTACTACCGTCTCTAAAGTAGCACGCATCATGGGGCTTTCCACCCCGATGGAAAAGACAGGTAACGACTTCGGAGTGGAACTGCCCGAAGATATTGACTCCGACCTGCGCGATGTAACCGTCACCCGGGAGATGCTCGACGCGAAAGGCGATACCCTCAAAGACATGAACCTGCCCCAGGGAACTCTCGTTATGATAGTGAAGCGCGACAACGAATACCTGATACCCAACGGCACTCTGAAACTTCATGTGGGAGACAAGCTGCTGCTTATTTCTGAAAAGACCAAAGAATAGGAAATAAGAGGGAGAAAATGCACTATTTGTTTTTTAGGCACGGAATTATACGGAAAACACAGATTTTCTTTATTCTTTTTCCGTGAAACCTATGTAATCCCATGCCTAAAAAAACAAATAGTAAGCGAATTTTAAATTTGACATACCCTCATGAAAAAAACTTTAAACCACTTGCATTGCATCACTATAAGCCCTATATTTGCGCAGTTTTAACTAAAGTGTGCAAATATACGCATGGAACAAGAACAACTGTTCATCGACTATATCGAACAAAGCATCATACAAAACTGGGACAGAAACGCTCTGACAGACTATCAAGGAATAACCCTACAATATAAAGATGTTGCCCGCAAGATCGCTAAATTTCATATCGTATTGGAAAGCGCCGGCATCCAGCCCGGTGATAAAATAGCCGTATGCGGTCGTAACAGCGCCCATTGGGCGGTTTGCTTTCTGGCAACAGTGACTTATGGTGCTGTAATCGTTCCTATTCTTCACGAATTCAAGGCAGACAACATACATAATATCGTCAACCACTCCGAAGCCAAACTCCTTTTTGTCGGCGACCGGGCTTGGGAGAACTTGAACGAAGAAGCCATGCCGTTGCTCATGGGAGTTGTCTTGCTGACGGATTTTACTCCAGTTGTCTGCCGGGACGAACGGCTCATGGAAGCTTTCGAACACCGCAACGCCATCTACGGCACGCGCTATCCCAAGAACTTCCGTCCCGAACATATCTGCTACCGCAAGGAACAGTCGCCCGAAGAGCTGGCGGTTATCAATTATACGTCCGGCACTACCGGCTATTCCAAAGGCGTGATGCTGCCCTACCGCAGCTTATGGTCCAATATAGCCTATTGCCACGAAATGCTGCCCGTACGTCCCGGCGACCATATCGTATCCATGCTCCCTCTGGGGCATGTTTTCGGCATGGTCTACGATTTTCTTTACGGTTTCTCGGCAGGCGCACACCTTTATTTCCTCACCCGCATGCCGTCGCCAAAGATTATCGCGCAGTCATTTTCCGAAATCAAGCCGCGCGTCATATCCTGCGTGCCGCTCATCGTAGAGAAGATTATCAAGAAAAACATCCTGCCACTCATAGACAACAAGATAGGTAAACTGCTGTTACGGATGCCTATCGTCAACGATAAGATAAAAGCGGACATGCGCAAAAAGGCTATGGATGTCTTCGGCGGCAATTTCGATGAAATCATCATCGGCGGCGCACCTTTCAACGCCGACGTGGAACGCTTCCTCAAACAGATAGGCTTCCCCTACACCATTGCCTACGGCATGACGGAATGCGGTCCTATCATCTGCTCCAGCCGCTGGGAAACCCTGAAGCTCGCTTCGTGCGGAAAGGCCACTACCCGCATGGAAGTAAAGATAGATTCTCCCGATCCTCAGCACGTAGCGGGCGAAATCATCTGCCGGGGAAGCAACCTTATGCTGGGCTATTACAAGAATGCCGAAGCCACTTCCCAAATTATAGATGTCAACGGCTGGCTGCACACAGGCGACCTCGCCACAATGGATGCCGACGGCTACGTCACCGTACGCGGGCGCAGCAAGAATATGCTTCTCACTTCCAGCGGACAGAACATTTATCCCGAAGAGATAGAAAGCAAACTGAATAACATGCCTTACGTCTCGGAATCGTTGATTGTATTGCAGCATGACAAACTCGTAGCCCTGATTTATCCCGACTTCGACGATGCCTTTGCCCACGGCCTGCAACAAACCGATATAGAAAAGGCAATGGAAGCCAACCGGAACGAACTGAACCTGCTTCTGCCGGCATATTGCCAGATTACCAAAGTAAAAATACACTTCGAGGAGTTTGAAAAGACCGCCAAGAAGAGTATCAAACGCTTTATGTATCAGGAAGCCAAAGGCTGAAATTCCTAAAAAAGAGATAGAGAAAAAACGGCGGAATTAATATATGTGCACAGATAATTCCGCCGATGGAATAAACAGCAAGCCTCCATCAGCCTCATTTGATATAGCAATTATACAGCAGCAATTCATAGATTTCCTTAGCTTCTTGTTCTTTCAGGCTTCTTACGGTAAAGGAGGAACCATTGGTAGAAATGACAAGATTTACTCTGTGATAAAAAGGAGTAAAAGGAGTAGCTGTCATGCGAACCACTTCCATGTTCGAATATTTGAAATAGTTTTTCACTTCTGCAAACTTTCCTGAATTGATTTCCACATAATCCTCTTTTAAAGTGATAGAACTCCGACGTACGGCAAAAATCCCTTTTATCAGGGATATCAGCATATAAACGACCGGGAGCCAAAGCCAACCGTAATATTGAAAATAGCATAAGGCTATACCGGCTGCAAGCGAAACCAACAGATCGAACCGGATGGTATAGCCTAATAAGCCGTATCCGGATTGAGCAGAAACGATAGGTTGCGAAGATGCATAATCCTTTCCCAACCACCAGTCCAGAAAAGTTGTAGCAGAGTCTGAACCATAAATTCTGACATCCGCTCCTCTATTCCTGTCAGTGGCATTCAATGCCTGTTTCAGCATAACAGTGCTGCAAGCCAACCATTTTTCAATGATATTCCGCTTGATATAAACAGTACAAATCTTATCGTATGAGAACCGGCTGCTATTACGCGAAAGCAGTCCGCTCTCAAAGAACAGCTGTTCCCGGTCTATACGTATATCCATATTGAAATAGCGCAAAAAGACTTTACCCAACCATAGTAGCAATGTAACTATATACAAGATAGCGGCAACAGTGATACAACTTGATAATGAAAGCCGTAAGAAATCGGCATGTGTAGCCATGTAACCATAAAAATATTCCACAGCATTTTCATTGACCGATATAATCTGGTCATATAAAGTAACTAAAATACTTCCAAATACAACCATGCCCCGAAGGTGGTTTTGACAAAGTGCTCCTTTAATCAGATTCAAATTACCAACGCTCAACTTGGTAGTGTATCCATCGGTTTTCTCTTCAATCTTATCTGCTTCGGATGCCTGTATCTGTGTCTGACTATCCAAAGTTTCTATCCGGCTGAGCAATGCTTCCCAATCTTCATTGTCAAGAATCATTTCTATTTCTTCCGATTGCGATGCAAGCGTATCAAATGATACTCCCTTCATATCCAGCAAACGATAAATCAATCCCTGTTTAGTACGCAAAGAATGAATTTTCGTCAAAGATATACTGGTAATTTCCTTACGTACCAAACCGTGAATGAAAATCAGATTTCCATTCTCCACATAATACTTTTTGGAATAATAATTGATAAAAGCAATGACTGCTGCCAAGGTCAGACAGATTGCCAAAACAACCAAAAAATCCAAAGCCGCTTCAATAAAAGATAATTTCTTTTCCGAATTAAACAATTCAAGAATGACTATAAAAAGAAAATACTTAGCATAAAGCCATAGGTTGTTGACAAGGAATATTACGAACGCGCTTTTGCTCATTCGCCTCGGCGCAGAGAAATCATTTGTTTTCATTTTTTATACTTTCTATGACAAGCGCCTTCACTTTATCTGCTCTCTCTTCCGTCAGTCCGGGAATTCTGATTGTAGCCAACAATTGAGCTCCGTTTACCAAGTCAACGGAATACAGTCCAAACAGACGTGTAACAGGATTCTGACAAACACTCACCTGCTGAATTTTACAGAAAGGAACGGTAATAACCGAAGGAAAGATAATCCCGGAGCGAAAGGTTATATCGTGCTCACGAATAACGAATCCTTTATAGTTGTATGCCTTGGGAAGAATCAGCAAATTAACAACGGATGCTACAAGCAAACCGCATTCAACAATGATAGTAGCGGCATACCGGTAAGCAAACCCCTCTGCACAAAGAAGAAAAAGCGAAACAGCCATAAGGCCGAGATAAACCAATGTCACTTTGACAAACTGCACTTTCAGATATTTCTTTTCCAGAGGCGTATAAGTACTATGTTCTATTCTGTCAATGCTCTCCGGGTTCATTTGTTTATTTGTCATATCATATGCCGATAATTCAGTTAATATATACCGCTCTTAGCAGAGTTATGATTTTTATAATACAAATATTCACAATTTCCCCTGACATTTACAAGCTAAAAAAGAATTTTATTCAGGCTTCTTCCGAGTCTCTTTCCGGCTTGTTCTCTTGTTTTTATTCGTCACATAACCCGTTATACTCCTCAGCCAACTGCAAAACAGCTCTGAGAAGAATATCGAACAAAATTTAAACAAGTCCGAAAAAGAAGTTCAATCTTATAATAAATGTTATAAAACATGCTTTTTTCCTTGGATAATTTGCAGATTTATCAAATGTCCGTATCTTTGCAACGTGTTTTTCATAGTATTAGATTTAAGGTTAACAAAGGTTGGAGTACAGCGGTACTCCTTTTTTTATGCCCATGTATTTCATCCGCTTCTTTTTCGGAACCATCTTTTTTACGTTGCAGTGCCTTTTACCACCATTTCCGCTATTTATAGCATGCTTTAACGGGAATCATAATGTATCTCGTATTCAGAAACAATTATAACACTCCCGGTTTTCCTGTCCACTCCTGATTAATTTTCCAGCCACTTTTCCGGTTTTTCTTTCTTATTTTTCAAAAACCAATCGGTTGTTTGGTTTTATATTTTCTTTCTTATATATTTGCATCAAAGGTTCTCGTCAGTACCTTTTAATTTGAGAGAAGCAAATAGTTTAAATCAGTTTGTATCAATAAAATACGCCATTAGCTAATTATATGTACTTACTGTTTGGAAAAGAAAAATAATATTTACCGAAAATGAAGATAATCTTGTCCTATATAACGGCCACTATCATCCTTCTTTTTCTTCTTGCATTGCCCATTGCAGGAGTAGTAGCCTACATACGGTTAATCCGTAAAATGCGCAGAGAGCAGATAACTGCCATTCCGAAATTCTCCTTATTCATGCTTTTTCTTATCTGCGGAACTTTGCTCATGGAAATTCTGTTAGGAATAAGCGGCATGTGGTCGGGAGCATCGACAGCGGGATTCATATTCCTGCTGTTCGTTGCTCCCGCCTTGTGTGGAATGATAGCCTGGCGGCATCGGCATCATAGCGAAATATCCAAATACCACTGCACTATTTTGCATGCAGCATTAGGGTATTTGCTGGGCGAAGCGGTTCTGATAGGTGCAGTCAGCTTGTTTATCATCGGAGAACTGGCTTATATGGCGCTGCTCGGTTAGCCATAAAACCGTATTTTCGCATACCGGAAAAGAAATTCCCGGAATATTAATTATCTTTGGTGAAAAATAGAAGGGAATGGATATACATACGTTTATAGGCAATTATCGGGAAGCTTTCGGGCAGCAGGCCGGACTTCCCATCGTATTTTGGTACTCCGACCAACCGGAAGCTCCGGCAGAGAAAGTAAACGGGTGCTTCTTTAAAAGCATGGCGCAAGTAAGAAACGGAAAAATAATCAGCCTCAATGCCGAAACAATAGGCTGTGGAGGCGGCAAGTTCTACACAGGCTTCACGGATATGCCGGAACATGTGCCCGGCTTCGTCTCTTTGAAAGAGAAATACAAGAAAACACCCGATATGGTTGTTGACTTCATACAGGAATTGCAAGTGCCTAAAGCGGAAAAAGCCTACCTGCACTTTGCACGAATCGACAAGATTGGTTCTTTCGACAAAGTGGAAGGCATATTGTTTCTTGCCACGCCGGACATGCTGGCAGGACTTGCCACATGGGCTTTTTTCGACAGCAATGCAACGGATGCCGTATCAGCTCCTTTCGGTTCGGGCTGTTGTTCCGTAGTGACTCAGGCTATCCTTGAAAACCGGAAACAAGGCAAACGAACCTTTTTGGGATTCTTCGACCCGTCTGTCCGTCCTCATTTCGAGGCAGAGTTATTAAGTTTCACCATTCCGATGTCCCGGTTCAAGGAGATGTATCACACCATGCGCGAAAGCTGCCTGTTCGACACCCACGCCTGGAGCAAACTCAAGGAAAGGATACAGGACAGGCAGAAAGAGACAAAGCCTTTCAACCATTTAAATGTATCTTTTGAAATCCGTCCGGATATTGTGCTGCGTGAAGTAACGGTAGAAGATGCCGCTGCCATATACCATGCCATAGATACCCACCGCAACTATATGCGGACATGGTTGCCTTTTGTAGACAACCTGAAGTCCGTAGCCGATGAGGAAAACTTTCTGAAAGGGGTCCTCTCCGCCCCTGCCGACAGCTACGAACCTATATTCGGTATTTGGAACAGAGAGAATGAAATTTGCGGACTGATAGGTTTTCATTTTTCCGACTTTGCCAATCACCGCACGGAAATCGGTTACTGGCTTCTGCCCGAATACCAGCATCAGGGCATCATGACCGATTGTGTCCGCCGCCTATGCCGATGGGCCGTCGAAACCAAAAACATAAAACGCATACAGATACGTTGTGCCACGGGCAATGTAGCAAGCAACGGCATTCCCGTCAGGCTTGGCTTCCGCCTTGAAGGAACGGAACGGGCCGGAGAGTTATTGGCTTCGGGAGAATATGCGGACATACATGTATACAGTATTTTAAAAGAAGAACTTATGGAACAACAAGCGAAACTCAATGAGCACAACAAACAGGAATACCCGCCTATGCATACTAGCGAGACAAACACATCCTTAATTAATTAACTATAATACAGAGCATTAAATCATATACTAAAAAATCATAATTACGCATTTATCTTACACAAAGTAACTACTCAAATCAATTTATGCACTCTTTTACGCACTTGTATTATGTAACTAGTCAATCGTTAAATCAGCTAAAATGGTAGTTTCAACATTCCGCTATCATCTCTCTTTTTTTTCTTTTTTGCATCACTTCTCTTTTTTACTTGGTTTTTATCAGATTCATCTTTATTCATGTTGTTTTCAAGCAGCAAATTATTTCTATTAATATTATCTAGATTCAATGATTCTTTTATTGATTCCAAAAAAGAGTTTCTTGCATCAATTATTTGAATAGGTTGCTCTAAAATCTTAAAATCCACAATATTTAACGAATGAACAATAAACATATCACTAGAATATCTTTGATTATAATATCGAGACCTTAGTTCCATCAGTAGTCGGCCTAACGCATTTACTCCACGAAATTCTTCACCATATCTTATCGCCCCCCAAAAATCATCTTTTTTACTATCTTCAACAATATTTTTCAGGTGTGTCTGTTCTAGAAGTAAGCCGAATTTGATGTAGTTTTGCGCTAATTTTATTTGTAAACACCATCTCATCACTTTGATTTTTACTTCTTCCCAGTCCTTTCTAATACAATCTTTATATGGTTTAGCAACCATCTTGGCAGTCATAGGGCTTCTCTCACCAATAATCTTTTCTTGAATTTTCGGATAGCCTGGAAATTTTAATGCTTGATATAATGCTTCAGATGATAAAATTTTTAATCCATTAATCTCTAAAGGATATCCAGATGCCATATTTGAAAGGCCACCATATTCTTCTTTAGTTTTTCGAAATATGCAACATTCACTTGAATGATAAACTCTAGTGTCTTTTTTAGGGGTTTCCATCATATCAAACAATATTATTAAATGTAATGTTAGGTAAAACAGACTGTCTTCCTCTCCTAACATCGAATAAAGGTAAAAACCCTCCGCCATCATACCAAAAAACAAGAGGTGCATTATTGGGGACACTCCGCCATGTGAAGCACAAAGCTCCAAAGCCAAAATTTTTATGCGAAGGAATAGAATATCCAAGAGCTCTTATTCTATCATTATTCACATTTGCTTTCTCCAAAATATCAATACCTTTCTCCAAAAAAATAACTTCAATCTTATTTCTGATAATGTCACTGGTAAAAAATTCCTCTACTTTAGGAATGCTGCTATCTCTATAAAACTCCTCTTTAGTATCACCATACCCCCTTTCTTGATTGTAAGTTTCGACCTTCTTTTTCACTTCATTTTCATACGTAACAACCTTACTATTTGATAAATCTTGTATTGGAATTATAACTTGAAGTTTTGAGTCCTTCTCTATTGAATTATCAATCCAACAAGCCCATGCTGACATAGAATCAGCTATTTCCCCCAATCCTTTATATCTCATTTCAGCCACCTTCTTATAATAATTTTTCTTATGAATAAATATGTAACAACATATCAAATTTGTAGAGCCATCAGAAATTGCATCATAATTAGTTTTGTTCAAAGAAAAACTTTCTTTCGACCATTGTGTTATGTCATTTTTTAAAGTCAAACCAGTACATAAAACATCATCAACATATATAGAATATTTTTTAGAGAGACTGCCACATTCATCAATTGATATATCAAATTTATTTTTAATATATGAATCAAGAATGTCAAGTAGCACATCCTGGCTTTTTCCTTTTTGTTGTATTCTGACAAAGCAACAATTCTGCAAGAAATCCTTAACACTTGAAAAATTATATTTTTCAGATAATTTAGAAAGAATAGTATTCCAAAATATTAAGACACTATCTCTCGACAAATACCGTTTAGAAAAAATATTCAATATTTCATTTAGTATTACAACTCTATCTTCTACGGAAAACTGTTCTATCCAACTTTGTATTCTAGATTTTGTGATTCTTGAACCATCATTAAAATCAATTCTATAGTCTCTAATTAAATGATATATTTCATGTATTAAAAACGGTATTTCATCATTCTTATCAGGGACTTTATAATCTATAACAATACCAGAATCTGACATATAACTTTTACATTCAAATTCACAATTCACTTCATCTGTACTATCATTTTTGAAAATATATCCAAAAAGACATTCATCACCCCAATATCCCTCAAATTGATAATCAAGAAAATCTATGTGTATCTTATTACCTTCTATTTTATATGTCCCACTATATATAGAATCATATACGATAGATTGTACATCTAAAAATTCCATTACCTTATTATTTATGTCCTCCAAATTTGTTTTTAGAGTCCAAATCGAATGAATTAGTGTTTTCATAATATATTGACTAAATGATTTTAGCAAATATAACAATAATATCTCATAACATCTACACAAAAAGTATATTTTTAAACATATCAACAACTCTCTTCATTAAATCAAGCTATGAAACAATTATTCACTTTCAAGATTTGTGAATATAAGCATAGGATTGTACTAGCATTTATTACTCGTCATTCAATGGAGCATTGGGTAAAAAGTCTTTCGGAGAACAACTAAACACTTTAGCCAATACATTCAAATGATTGAGATTGTATTTTGCCCTTCGTTTGGGGTTTTCAATATCTGCAATAAAACTAGGGGAAAGATTCATGTAATCTGCCAATTCTACTTGTGACCACTTTCTTTCCATCCTCATTGCCTTTACCTTTTGTATTACAAATTCTTCTATATTAGTCATATATGCTAATTATTTAAATTTGTAAAGGAAAGATTATTGCGGAAATATTTTGAGCGTACATGTACGTGTATTATCTTTGCAGTCTCAATTATAAAAGAAGTGTTTAACTAAAAAAAAGAAAAATGAAAAAGAAAACCATTTTTTTATTGACCATTTTATTAATGGCAATTTTCGTAACAAGCTGTTCAAGCGATGATGATAATGAAAAAACAGAATTCACATCAACACTAACAGTAAATGGAAGTGCTGTCAAGATTACAAATCTCGAAGGTAAAGCAATAGCGAATAGTATGTTTGAATTTTGGGTAAATGATGCAACATCCGATTTTTATATTCAAGGTAACATTGACTATCGTGAAGAGCTAACAACGGGGAAAGATGTAACCAAGGGTTGCAAAATGTCAATTGCTTTAGTAAAACTTGAAGAATGGTATTCCTCTGAAAAAGAGTATGTTTCTGGTACTGTTACAATTGAAAAATGGGATTTGGAAAATTTCAGAGTTATACTTGTATTTAAGGATTATAAATGCAAATCGGGTTCAAAGAGTATTGTTTTGAACGGTAGTGTTACCTTTCCAACATCCATAAATATTTAATCAATAGAAAAAACAACTTTAAATTGAGTAGTTACACACAAGTATAACTATTAAATGCGGCTTCATTATTCCTATGAATAAAATTGCACTTGCACTTATATTATTAATATTACCATTCTCTTTAGTCTACACATCACCACGAAAAAAGGTAGGTATCGTTTTAAGTGGTGGTGGAGCTAAAGGGGTTGCGCATATTGGAGTAATAAAGACCCTTGAAGAATTAAATATACCTATTGATTATATTGCAGGAACAAGCATCGGAGCTATTATTGGCGGATTATATTCTATAGGTTATACATCCGAACAATTAGAAACAATAGTGAAACAAACAGACTGGATAGACTTACTTACCGATAAAGTTTCACGCAAAGAAATTCCTTTTCCGTTTAAATCCGATGACAGTAAATACCTTATGTCATTTCCTATTAACAATAGTGGAAAGAATGGAGGCATAATAAAAGGGAAGAACATATCACAGTTATTACATCAACTTACAGAAGGCTATCAAAATGTAACTAATTTCGACAGCCTTCCAATTCCTTTTGCATGTATCGCCACAGATATGGTAAGAAATCAAAAAGAGGTCATCCGCTTTGGCAAACTTTCAGAGGCAATGCGTGCAAGTATGGCTGTTCCCGTTGTTTTTTCACCGATATATTCAGGACAAAAAGTTTTAATTGACGGAGGATTTAAAGACAATCTACCAATTGATGTTGTCAAAGCTATGGGAGCAGATATTATTATTGGCATTGATGTACAATCTGAATTATCAGATGCGGATAACTTGCATTCCATTGCAGGGATAGCCAATCAGCTTATGTTAATGATTTGTCAATCATCGCTTGATGAAAGTACTAAGGATATAGATGCTTATATAAAAGTTGATGTAAAAAACTATAATGCTGCAAGTTTTACAAAAGCCGCAATAGACACTCTCATTATAAGAGGAGAAAATGCCGCAAAAGCCAATTACAACACATTATTATCAATCAAGAATAGGGTAAGCATAGTAAATAATAAAAAAAACAATAAAACCAAATTCCCCTTGTTTTATCCGCAATATGCTCCAAGCAATGATAATCAACTAAGAATTGGACTAAGGTTCGATAGCGAGGATATTGCAGCAGTGATTCTTAATATCAATTTGAATAAACAGAAAATCGGGAAAGCCGAAATAGTGGCAAGAGGAGGAAAACAATCTTTTCTCAGAACCCAATATCATCTTCCTATATCAAAACCACAATGGATAACACTTTCAAATCAAATTGGTTACAATGATATATTTTTATACAGTCATGGACACAAAATATCTAATCCAACCTTTATACGGAATACTAGCAGTCTGATTTACTCTATTATACCTTCAAGAAATCTTCAAATGGAAGTTGGAGCTTCATTAGATTACCATCGGTATTATAGAACATTGGTAAGTGAAGATGCAACACTAATGAAACGAAAGAATTTATTTCTTAATTATCATACAAAATTGAAATATGAAACTTTAGACAAAAGATATTTTCCTACTAAAGGTTTGAAAACTAATATTTCTTATACAATATATACCAATTTGCATACTAACACTGCATACTCATCACTTGCTGCCCAAGTCACCAAGATATTTCCAATCACACTAAATACATTTATTATACCGACAATATACGGAAGATTTATTTTCAATGATGGTATTCCGTTTATGTACAGCAATGTTATCGGTGGAGAAGGATATAATCCACATTACGAGCAACAAATACCTTTTTCAGGGCTGACTCATACAGAATCCACCCTGAAATTATTGGGAAATGCACAAATCCAAGTAAGACATAAATTTCACGAAAAGCAATACCTTACTTTATCAGGAAATTATGCCATTCATCAAAATCAGTTTTCCAATTTCCTTCAAGGCAAAAAAATATATGGGACAAGTATTGGATATGGCTACGATAGTCCATTGGGACCTATAGAGGGATTTATATGTTACTCCAATAGAACTAACAAACTGGGATTTTATCTTAATATCGGATTTGGATTTTAACCTACATTATTCATAGTGGATTCATTTCAGGTTATCAAAACAGATATGGGGA